>Ga0315310_10000180_pt1 | contig 42783 bp, 40 predicted proteins | sample TDP5_MG_FD_203630 | JGI IMG/M metagenome (GOLD analysis project Ga0315310, IMG submission 203630) | Freshwater sediment microbial communities from Lake Towuti, South Sulawesi, Indonesia - TDP5 | ecosystem: Environmental > Aquatic > Freshwater > Lake > Sediment | place: Indonesia: South Sulawesi...
TCGAGTTTTAAGCGTTGAATTTTTAGTTTGCGAACTGTTTGAAAAATAGTTTCCCCTATTGGTTGTGGAGGCTGAAGAAGCTTAATCACGTGTTCGCGCCTCCACGCTCCCATGGTCTCGAGTTAACTCGAGCCTAAGAGCCCGTCTTTGTCGCACTTTTCACGTGGACAACTACGGGGGGTTCTGGAAGCGCTGGAGAAGTCGTTTGGGTTTCTTTTCCTGCTGTTGTTTGTGTATCTCCGAGGAGTAGGTTTGATAGCTGATTTCGCATGGATTCTAAGTCGTTCTTTTCATTATTTGTTTGTTTGAATCCCTCTTTTATCATTTCCATTGCAGTTTGGTAGGCGTTTTCGTCTAATCTGCCTATTTCGCGTTCTATCTCCAAGTGGATAAGGGCTGAATTGAGTTCTCGAATCTGCAAATTGCACTTGGCAATCTGTTTATCTATACTGTCCAGATTAGCTTGAGCGTCTGCTTTGAGTTGGTTCAGGGCGCCTTCAAAGTTTTTGTGGAGTTCGTTGAACATTTCGGGTGGAACCTTCTTTTTGTCAACGAGTTCGCTCAGGGCTTGGTCCTTTCGCCAGATCAGAGGAATTTCGTCGCACAAGGCCTTGACTCTAATCTTTATTGAGGGCGATAGAGTTACGTCTTCACCGTCTACATTGAATTGCTCTGTGGGGTAGCGCAGAAATTCGCCGTCACCGTGTTCCACGAAGACTCCGCTTACTCGACCGTTGGGATTGACTGCGAACGATGCTATCTTGCCGACTTGTCTTCCGTACTCGTCTTTCACTGGTTTGCCGATGTACAGAAAAAAGTTGGAAGGCTTAGACATTTTTTCACCTTCTCAATGTCAATAGAGCGCTTTGCTAAGTTTGGGTCCCTGGCGCAGGAGCCTTCTCGCCGAGGCTGGGCATTCCAGCGGGTAACTCTGGGAACTTTTCCTTGATTCTCTGTTCGGCTACGGTAGCTGCTTCGGTCAGGATTTTTTGTGCGTCGTCGTTTGCTGTCTCGAAGTTGATGGTTAAGCCTGTGCTTTGTCCAGCGTCAATTATTATTCCGCTGAGGAGATTTCCGATTTGCCCTAGTTCTCTCTCGGCCTCTGGAAAGATGCTTGCCATTCCGTTTCTAACTGTGCGCAGCACTCCAACTGCCGGCGCCAGTGTGGTGACGACGTCGCCGAGTTCTGAAACCGTCTTGAGTCTCAGTACAATTTGTTCTAGGGCTAGGCGAGCGTGCATTATCATTTTTTCCATTTTGCGTACTTCTGCCAGCTCGTTAGCGAAGACGTTAGCGCGTGGCATGTCGTGTTTTGTGTATGCTTCAACGATTCGAACGAAGATTGATTTGTCGCGTTCCGTAAACCTATCTGTAGCTTGATCGAGTCTCTGAATCTGCAGTTCGATGCGTCTGATTGCAAAGTCAAGTCGTGGCTTCAGTGGTCCTGGAGGTCTTACAGCCTCTTTGACCCTCGTGCCTATTGGTGCAATTGTCTCTCTTTCTTCCCATTTTTTTGCGAATCTTTCTGACATGTTTATTTTTCCTCCAGAAGCATTGCTCAAGAAAAGCGTATTATTGGTTGGCTATCATGCTGAGAATACGTGGGTGTATATGTGGCGATAGAGTCATGTTTGGGTTTGAGTGTTGAGTTTGATTTTTGTGTGTTAATTTTGTGTTTATAGGGCTAGTATTCTTTCCCACATTTCAGCAACCTTTACTCTGTGTCGCTCTCGTTCTATTGAAGCCATTGTTTCTGCGTATCTTTTGGTTTCTGTGAGGAGCTTTTTAGCTTGCTCTCGTCTCTTTAGTAGGTGAAGATGTGGTAGTAGTGTTTTGGCAAGTCTGTAACAGTCTTCATGTGCTTTGTATTGAAGTAGGTATATACCTCGTTCCTCATAATAGTCTAGTATTGAACCCCAGATTCCTAGCTCTGCCTTAATGAAGTCTCTGAGTCTTTCAAGAAGGCTTTTGTCTTCTTGTCCCGCTTCTATTGTGGTGTATAACGCTCTGTATCTGTATCCGTATTTTTCGTATTCTCTCACGGTTGCGTCAAGATAGCCCTCGCTGTCGTAGAATCCGCCCGCCCAACTCCAATCAATTGGCTCTTCTACTTCAACGTGTGGTATAGCTAAAGCATGAGTTTCTTCTAGGTGCTCCACACAAACCATCTTTTTTCTAGCAAATGTATTTATCTGCCTTAGGACGGGGGGCTTTTACGAAGAACAGTTCACGAATTACGCCGTTCTCTTCTGTGAATCTCAGCTTCCATCCTTGTCGCTCAATCTCTTTGACACATCGTGGGCATTTGGCGTAATGGCAGATTTCAGGCATGAAAGGAGCATAATATATTCCCTGTAAGAGGTGGTATCTCCTTATGCGAAGCCAAAGGTAATCGTAGAGAGCATCTTTGAGACGAGTCAAAACCATATCTAGCCCTTCTTTACAAGCATTTTACGGTAATGCTCTATAGACGTTTCCCCTTTGCCTTCCTCATGTTCCTGAGTTATCACCCCTTCATGTTTCAAGGCTTCTTCAGCTATGCTCTGCTCTTCTTTAATCTCTTTAATCCTTTCGTGTTTCTCTTTAAGTCCCTCGTATTTAATTTCAGCTTCCACTGCATCTACCCAAGACTTATACCAATTTGCGATTTTAGTTATGTCTTCATTGGTTTCCTTGACCACGTCTATAGCAGATTTGCCTTGTTCAAACATTTCAACTGCCTTTATAGGCGAAAGTTCACTCATTTTTTTGGCGACTTTGGCTATTGTCTTAGTTGAAACCCTCAGTTCTTTAGCTATAACATCGTATCTTTTCCCTTCTTTGAGGGCTGTTTCTATCTCGGCTTCTCTTCTCATCAAGGTTAATAACGCTTCAACTTGGTTCTTTTCTAACTTCTTCTTTCACGTAACCTCTAGCCAGCATCGCCTTCTCAAACTTTGGAAAGCAAACGGGACAGTTCAAGTAATCCTCAACTGTTTCATGTCTCTTCTTCTTGTGATGCTCTTCTGTCCTCTCCACCATTGAAAAGGGCATGTTCCCGCTAACAATGTCTCGGCTGGTTTTCTCCATTCTTTCGATGGCTTTTTCTCGCTCATAATCCATCAGCCCTCGTATTATCAAATTGTGAACAGCTTGATACTCGCTCGTCACCTGCTTTTCTTGTATGTAACGCTTAAACCTCTCCAGCGCCTCGGCTTTCAGATTTGTTTGAACCTTCACCATACTGAAGCACTCTTAGATTCTATCCTTCAACATGTAGCGCCTCAACTGCCCTTCGTCCAACCCTCTCTACAACTGGCACAGCCCTTTCAACGGCTCTTTCTATGGGTTTTCTCTCCTTTATTCTGTGCTCACTGTTGTTGACAATATGGGTCTGCTCCTCTAAACCCTTAGCTTCACAGCAACCTACTTTTTTTCTCCGCTTTCTCTTCAGACTTCTTTTTCCATCCTCTAGCGAGCAATACCTTCTCAAACCTAGCGTAGCACTCTGGACAATTCAAGTAGTCTCTGACAGTTTGGTGAGTGCGGGCTTTTCGTGGCTCAGCAGTTGGCAGAGTTCTAAGCAACTTTTCGTTAAGAACGTGCCTTACAAACGCATCTAAGTCTTCTGTGGCGAAACCGCATCCCTTTCCACTGCAACGATAAGTCGGCATGTTCTACATCCTCATTTGTTAATTGAGTGTTCAAAGTAGGGAGCTTTTGGGTTTAGGCTTGGGCTTCTCCCAACCCATCTCCTCAAGCATCTTCTCAAACCTTGGGGCACATTCAGGGCAATCCATGAACTCCTCGGCTCTCGTATGGCGTCTCTTAGGCATCGGCTTCTCCTCTTCTCCCGAGTCCGTCTCTTCCATACTAGATGCCAAGCCAAGTTTCTTCAATCTCTCATCGACAAGATGCTCTATGAAGACCGCAGGGTCATCTGTTTGAAAGGCGCATCCCTCTTCTGTGCACTTGTGGAACTCCATTCTGACCTCTTTAGGCTCTCTGGACTCAGAAGACAGTTTCTCGATTTTGCCTTCCAGCTCGCAGATTCTATCACCGACCACCTTCGCCAAAGCGTCCAAATCCTCTTTGCTAACTCCTTCTTTACTCAACCTTATCACCACTTTCCTTAAATTCCCCTAACTTTCCTATAAGCTTTTCTACACCAATTTAATCACATAAAACCCATGTTAACATGCTGGAAATATTGACGTATATACGTAGCAGTATAGCCTTGTCTCAGTTTTGCTTGGTTCTTTAATTTTTTACACGCAAAAGTCCGAGGCTGATTCGAGTGGTTAAACACAATCGTGTAGGTTAGACTGAAAAGGCAGTTTACAGCGTAATATTTTGCAAGGTGAAATCTGAATGAGTGAAAGAATCAAGATGATAGCGACTTTCGCTTTCCTCGGGTTCGTTGCAGGAGTTGTGGCGAACTTCACCGGCAAGTACGTGATTCCTTGGCTCAGCGCAATCGTGCTTCCAAACATTGGCCTAGACTGGATCTTCTCTGGTGCTGCTGGCGCTCTCATAACAATTGGCCTAGTGACTGCTTGGGCTTACATGAGTGGACCCGGAGAACAGTAAGCGCTAATCCTGAGTCCTCACTTTTCTTTTCTCTACAATAGACATAGTTGTGCAACTCATTGTACAAACTCGAAAAGGCACAGTATAAAAATCAGTTTTAGATTCGTCGCGCAGCACTCATTTAGAGATTCTTTTTGCGTTCAGCGGTTGTGAGTCTTTTCCATTCTTCTCTTGACAGAATGCCCTTTTCACAGATGACAGCGGTAACATATTTTAGTGGAGTGATGTCGAAAGCGGGGTTTAACACCTTGACCCCTTTTGGCGCAACGTCTTCGGAACCAAAGTGTGTTACCTCTTCGGGGTCTCTCTCTTCAATGATGACGCCTTGTGAAAAGTGTGTCAAGTCGAAGGTTGATGTTGGAGCAGCCACGTAAAATGGGATCTGATGCTCGTGAGCCAGAACAGCGATTGAGTACGTGCCTACCTTGTTGACGACGGCGTCTAGCACTATTCTGTCGGCGCCAACCACTACCTTGTTCACCAATCGCTTGGACATGACGTATCCGACCATGCTGTCCGTTATCAAAGTGAACGGTATTCCGTCTCGTTTCAACTCGTAGGCGGTGAGCCTAGAACCCTGCAGTTTGGGTCGTGTCTCTGTTACGACAACCCTTATTTTCTTGCCTTGTTCCCAAGCCGCGCGAATAACGCCTAGGGCTGTGCCGTAGTCTACCGTTGCCAGACTGCCTGCGTTGCAGTGCGTCAGAACGGAGTCGCCGTCTTCAATGATTTTAGACCCGTACTCTCCTATCTTCCTGTTCATCTGCACATCTTCGTCTGCAATTCTCCTTGCCTCCTCGACTACAATCTTTACAACATGGTCCACAGAGCCAGATGTTTTGCGTGCTTTTTCTAGAACTCTGTCAACCGCCCAGAACAGGTTTGCACCCGTCGGTCGAGTCTTTTTTAAAAGTTCAGTCGAGTCTTTGATCTGCCTTATCAGCTCTGTTCTATTTCTTGCTCTTGAGTGAAAGGCTGTTAGAGCCAAGCCGTATGCTGCAGCCGCGCCTATTAGCGGGGCGCCTCTAATCTTCATGGTCTGGATGGCTGAAGCCACTTGTTGGCATGTTCGCAGTTTTAAGAAAACCACTTTGTGAGGTAGCCTTGTCTGGTCGACTGTAGTGACCACGCCGTTTCGCCATTCTATTGTTCTCGTTTTCACAAGCCTCCGTCGGAACCTCTTTTATACTGCTCAGAGATATCTATGAATTTTGTCTATACAACTAGACTAAAAGCATGGTGCATGCTGTGAAAAAACAAGACCTAGTCAAAATGATTAAAAAGTTTGGTCAAAGGTATTCCGAACTCTTAGGCATCAATTTAGAGCGTGGAGACGATACAGAGCTTTTCAAGTGGTTTTTAGCAGCAGTTCTATTCGGTGCGCCCATAACCGAAACCTCAGTGCTGAAGACATACAAGTGCTTTGAAAAGCATGCGGTTCTCACGCCAGAGAAGATTCTCAAAACAGGATGGCAGGGACTGGTTGAAATCCTCGACGAGGGAAGCTACACCAGATACGACTACAAAACGGCGGACAAACTCTTGGAAGTCATGGGCAACTTAAAAACTAAGTATGATGGTAGTCTAACACTCCTCCATGACAAAGCCGCAGACTCCCTTGACCTTGAGAAGCGATTGAAGGAACTTGGAAAAGGCATAGGAGACGTAACCGTCAGCATCTTTCTGCGCGAACTCAGAAACGTCTGGACTAAAGCCGACCCAAAACCCACTCCACTGGTTATCTTAGCCGCAAAAAACTTGGGAATAATACGGAGTGAGAACCCAGAAAAAGCAAAGAAAGAGTTGAGGGAGTTCTGGGAGAAAAACAGAGTAGAAAGTATGTCTTTTATAAACTTTGAGACCGCTCTTTTGCGCTTAGGCAGAGACATGCGCCGAAAAACAAAACGTTAACAACATTCCCAGCCTATTTGGACCCTAATAGATGGTCTAGACCCCCCTCTACCCGTCTGTCTGTCTCTCCCTACTTATCACCTGGTATCACTTTCTAATAGAGGGGGCGTATCTACCGTGTGCACACACATAAACAAAATTTGTTTCTCAAGAAGAGTCATTGAGTTAACGTTAGTTTGGTCACAACCTCAACTGGACAGTCTTTAGGTAGAGTTATTTTTTTCTGCCATTCATCGCCGACCGCAATGAGAGAATAAACGCCCGACACCTCAGCCTTTGCCTTGTGAACAATGTCAATGAGAGCAACCATCTCCTCGCCCGTCTTAATCATATCGTCGACGATAAGGACGCTGTCGCGCCTCTTGAGCGCGTCCCTGGGTATGTATAAGGTCTTAGTGACGCCTGAGTCTTTCAGCGCAAAGGTCTCCTCCAGGAACGCTGGAACCCCTATCTCCTTGTTCAACTTGGCAATAACAAGGTTGACACCCAAGGAATTAGCCACCATAGTCGCGAGTGGTATGCCGTCAACGGCTGATGTCAAGACCTTCGTGACCCTTCTTCCTGCAAAAACAGCCAACGCGTGGTGTGCCGCTTGCCTGAGGATGTTGAAGTCTCCGATGATTTCAGTGTTGTCGAAGTATCCTTCGTTGTTGAACTCTATTCTTCGACGCAACTCAACATGCAAACCCACCATTTTTGTCAGGGTTCGCCAGAGCAAGCGAGCTCGTTCGGCGTTGGGTAAGACGTGACCCTTTGCGTATCGACTCAGAACTGTAACAGGTAAACCTGTCTTGCTCGACAAGTCTCGATAAGTATACTGCTTCTTAGCTGTTCTCAACAGTTCGATTGTCATCAGCCTGAGCTTCAGGTTTTCGGCGTGCGTGCTCATGTCATCATCTCTCATTAATATACAATAATGTGGCAATACCGTAATGTAGCCTATCCTATTTTATCTCAGAGGATTTATAACTTTCCATTGCCAATTGTTAAAACTTTTCACGCTGCCCTTAACGAGAAAGCTGGTTTGTGAAACTTTTCTCTATTGGATTCTGTATCGCTCTATCTTTGTGAAAACTTTTTGCGTTCTGACTTCTGTGATGTTTGGACTGAAATGGACTACAATGCTTTGGATAGTGACATCTCCGGCTTCAAGTGGGTAATAGAGAAGTAAGCTGTTGTATGCTGGGTCGGCTCCTATTTCTGTAGATGTTTCCATCAACGCTTGATCTATTGTTTGTTTTTCAATGAGTAGACGCTGAAGTAAGCATGTGGTTGAATAGTCGGTGTAGGACGCTAAGACTGGACCGTTCCAGCCAATATAGACTTTTGTGCCTCTCTCAAGAAATGCTTTAGCCATTTCAGCGTTTGTTAGTCCGTCGCAGCCCATCATGATGATTATTGTATTGTTAAATTTTCCATTCATACCTTCTCTAATGAAGTTGTCGGTTATCCCGAAATATGATGGGTCGCTTTCAGAATAGGGAAGGTAGAAAACTTTGACAAGCTGCTCGGTCAGCTGTTCATAAATGTATCTATTTGTGCTGACAGGTTCGGAGGTGAAGAAACTAACCGGTGTTTCAACGTATTCTGTTCCAGACCTTAACGCTGCTGTGGAATGCACCCTAAGAATTATTATTTTATACCCGTGTGTTGGTAGGCTTCTGTAGAATTCCACTGTGACTTCTTCGCCTGGATAATAGTCAACCGTGTATCCTGCTTGTTTTAGTGTGTTTGTAGCTGTTTGGACAAATGTTTGATTTGGCTGTGTAAGGCTCAGATGATCGACAATGGCAGCCTTAAACCCTGATGTTTGAGGGATGTTAATGTTGGATGCGTTTAAAGAAGAATATGCAGCATAACATATCATAAGGATGGAGAGAAGCCCCGTGAGCCCCAACTTAAACCTATTCCAGAATCGGCGCTTATTCTTGCCGTGTTTCTTTTTGGAGATCATCCCTTTCTCTTCCTTCGCCTAACCAAAAAAACAATCAAACATGTTGCAAACGTAGTTGTTGAGGCTATTCCAATCCATGGAGCAAGCAACTCAAGTTTATTCACTGGAATTACTATCCCTCCCACAGACTCTGATATTGTTACGCTGCCGTCGTTAGCTGTATGGGTGATTTGTTGCTCTTGTGCGTTGATCAGTTTTGTGTCGTATAGGTCTAAAACGCTGTATCCTTCTTTCTCAGCGTAGAACTTGACAGAAGCCAGTGTTCCGTCGCCGCTTACTCCAGGCACGCTACCTAAAAGTGTGCAGTCAACGAGAATGTAACCCTCTGCATTGTATATACTCTTGGTGAAGAAAGTCTCGCGTCCGCCTTGCTTGAGGAAAGAGCCCTCAATAACATCAACAACATCTAAAAGACTAGGATTCCATCCGAGTTTAAACTCCCAACCATAGAGATCGCTAACAGCAGATATCCGTATGTCAACAAAGAAGGTTTGCCCCACAGCTACAGTATTTGAAGGAGGAGACACGAAGACAGTTGTAGGTGCTGACATTGACAATTCGGTTAAGACTGATGCCGAAAAAAGCATAATTAACAATAAAAAGACGGACTCGAAAAGCGATGAAACGTTGTTCATCCGGATCGTATGTGCGACCGCCTATTGTAAATGTTCAATGTTACCAGAGGCTTGTCGGTTTTATTTACTTTATTCCCGTCTTCAAAAAAAAGAGGAAGGAAAGTTAGTAGCTTGCTCCCAAGTTGGCAGCGACAGTTGTCAAGTCGTAGATATCCACAATGTAATCGAGGTTAAGGTCGATATTCACTGTGATTTCAGCTTCTAAATCATATTTTCCAATTCCCGGCGTGTTACTGTAGGCCTTAGCAACATGGACTAGGTCGGAGATGTCAATTTTGCCATCGTAGTTCCAGTCGCCCTGTGGGATCGGAAACGACCTTATCCAATAGCGAATCACCCTGCCAACAATCAATTCCATAGGTGGTTTTGGTTTAATATCCACTGTGAAGCTGGTCCAGTTGTTGAAAACGTTTAACTCTCCCGGTTCATCGTCCACTATTAACTTTATTATCTTGTTCCAGAGTTTTCCGTGTCCGTCATAGTAAAGTGTAACGTTCCAGACGTCCCAGAGACCGTGTACATAGAAGTCTTTTCCATTGTATTTCAGTTCTACTATGTCGCTTTTGACCAGTTTAGCTACGTAGAAGTAATAGGTAGCTGGAAAGCTAAGTATGTGTGGTCCCATGTCTGTCCAAATGACTTTTACTTCTGCCCACTCTTTGACTTTGGCGAAGGCTGCGATACATCCGTAAGCAGGTTTTGCGCCGTAGTAATCGACCTTTCCTATCATCGCAACGAAAGTTGACTCCGTGGAGGACTGAGCCGAAACAGGAATTAAAGTCATAGCCAAAGTCATCAACAAGCCCAATGCAAACACAGATTTTTTCATACGTTTTCCTCTCTTCATTTATCTCCAAAAGGTTCTGCAGAGAGTTAAATAAAAGCTTTTTCCAGCCTCTTTTCTTTAATTGTCGTTGAAAATCGTTTATTTCTTCAGAGGAACTTTTAAAACCTTTTATTCTGTGCAAAAGGTCTTCAGACACCTCATTTGGAGTAAACTGCCAAAAGCTAACGCAAATCTAACTTTACGAAAGCCTTTTCCTTCTCCAGCCAGTTTGTTTCCAGTTTTTTTAAATAGAGCTGTCAACATCCATACTGATGAAGAATGAGCCTAATGAAATCTCACACGGTGTTATTTCTTCTCTTGTTCCTCGCGATCTCTGTTTCTTATGAAACAGTTTGGGGCTCGCCTCAGCAGCTTGAATACACGATAGAGGTGTACGCAGACGGCTCAGCAGCATGGATTATTGAACACAGATTTCTCAAAGGAGAGAATGAATCATTTTTTGCGCAGCTTTCTAACCCAATTTATTTTAGCGATGTCTTTATCGAAAATGTCAAGTCACTTGTCAACGCGACCAGAGAAAACACTGGGAGAACGAATATGACTGTTGAAGACTTCGTTATGACAGCCACTGTTTTGGGCTCTTACAGCGTTGTGAAGTACCAGTTTAACTGGAAAGGTTTTGCTGAGACCGAAGGCGCAAGGATAAAAATAGGTGATGTGTTCATGGTGGACGGGTTATTTCTTTACGGAGAGGGCACGGTTAAAATGTTGTATCCATCAGAGTACATTGTTGAAAGCGTTTCTCCAAACCCGCACGTCGAGTCAAACCAAACACTAACTTGGTATGGAATTGAAGACTTCGGGTTAGGAGAGCCCAAAATTGTGCTCGGAAAAGAAAAAGCTGCTTCTGGTTTTCTTGAAATCTTGAAGGCAAACATTCCTGTCATTGTTAGCCTAATAGCACTTGTTGGAGTAAGCTCCATCAGCCTCTATTTCTTCAAATTGAGAAAAAAAGAGATATCGCGTGCTAAAGCACCGATGCCGCCCGGCGTTCCTCTCAGAATGGAAGACGACGAAGAAAAAGTCATTAATTTGCTTCGAGCCGCAGGTGGAAGCCTATACCAATCCATCATAGCAGACCAATGTGGATTTTCAAGAGCAAAAGCCAGCAAACTTCTGGCGACAATGGAGAAAAAAGGAAAAATCCGAAGAGCAGAGAAAGGAAGAGAAAAAGTAGTGACATTGATAGATAAAAGTTAAAGCATTGTGAGGAAAAACAAAAAGGAGGATTTGTGATTGAAATTTGCCTTAAGTAATGTCAAAAAAGTCCTTTTATGCGCCCTACTCTTGCAGATGCTCATCGCATTCCAAACAATTTCAGCAAATGCGTCTCCAGCTACGGTAGTAAAAGTGGAACCCCATTCAAACACGGCATCTGTAGGTGAAAACTTCACCGTCAACATCACAGTCATCGACGTTCAAAATCTGTTCGGTCTTGATGTTACTCTTTATTGGAATGAGTCTCTTCTACAAATCGTGACTGCTGATGTTCGCTTGGGTGTAGAATCCCATCCGGATGGAGTTCTCCATGAACCTCTCTTTCCTATGCAAAATGAAACAACCCAAGAAGAAGGCAAGTACCAGCTTGCAGCCACATCAACAGGTCAAGCCACATCCTCATTCAGTGGAAGTGGAAACATTGCAAGAATAACCTTTAACGTTAGAAAAGCCGGAAGTTGTGATTTGAACTTGGAAACAAGACTCGCCAGTAAACCTCCCCTGGGTGGTGTCTCGACACCTATCGAGCATACTACAATTGACGGATTCTTCGGTCAGGAAACGCTGGAGCAGTCTATCTGGCCTTATGTCATCATAGTAGCAGTTGTCATAGTCACAGTTGCGATTATTATAGTAGTGTACAGTAAGAGAGCCAAAAAGAAGTTGAAATGAACATGCGGGCCCGCGGGGACTTGAACCCTGGACCTACGGCTTAGAAGGCCGCCGCGCTATCCGTGCTGCGCCACGGGCCCTTTTTCTAGCTTAACTGCCATAGCCTTTTGAATGGATGCGGAGATATTAATTCTTTCACTCCATGTAGATGGCTGGTCGATGAGGCTTTGCTAAGTATGACCTTTTCTTTGGGTCATAGCGTTTGGAATCGTCTTCACTGTAGACACAAATTTCGGCGTTTAGCTCTTGTTTGAAGAAGGCTTGAGCTTCTTTTAACGCTTGATTTTCTTCTATTACTCCAACTCGCAGTTGTCTCTGCTTTCTCTCATCCGAAACCTTGTTGACCTCTTCGGCAACTTGACTGACGAATTTTGCCACTTGTGCGGCTTTTGCTCTCAACTCGGGGTCTTTCATCAACTCTTTCATCAGTTCGTTCTGAACCACTTTTGCAGACACAGCCTTCTCTAGGGCTTTCAGATACGCTTGCCACTTCCAAGGTGCAGCAACATAGTAACATATTTTCTTGGGCCTCATGCCCGTTGCTTTCACAATGTTCAACGTGTCTTCTAAGGTGTTCATGATTAATGCCTCGTTTTCTTCTGCTTTGATGTCAACCTTTGCCAAGTCAGGTATGGGCCAAGAAGCCGACGAAACGAATCCTTTCCCACCCATTTTTTCCCAGAGTTCTTCGCAGATGTGAGGCGTCACCGGCGCAAGCATTCGAACCTGAGCGTCTAAAACATCGCGGAACACCTTCTTAATTGCCTCTTTTCTCTCCGGAACCTCTCGTTGGTCAACTGTTCTGCGTTGGTACCATTGAAAGTCTTGGTCCAGTCCGTACAGGGCGCTGTGAATTGCCTTGCGCACAGCCAGCTTGTCCATGGCTTCGGTTGCCATTTTAATATGTTCTTGCACTCGGCTCAGCATCCATTTGTCAGTCACGGTCAAAGGAATATTCTTGACTTTTTTAGGCATCTTCTCCATGGTTTCTAGGGCGAATCTGTAGAGGCGTTCAAGTCGATCTCGCATAGATTTCGCTACAGTCGGACTGAAATCGGCGTCTTGCAGCAACTCTGCTGTGGCTAAGACTCCCAGTCGAAGCGGGTCTGCTCCAAACTTTGTTAAGCCTTCTCGCAATGGGATGATGTTGCCGAAAGACTTGCTCATCTTGGCGCCTTTCATCAGCACGCTGCCGTTTGTCACGATTTGACACGGCCACAACTCTTCCGGAAATATGGCTGTGTGATTGAAAATCATGAAGGTTAAGTGGTTAGTAACTAGGTCGCGTCCAGAGTGGCGGCTGTCCAATGGATAAAAATACATGAATTCGTTGCGTATTTTCTCAAGAACGGTCGTTTCGATGCTTGTTTCCTTTGCAACCTCTTTGACTTTTCCCATGCCCAAGAAGACATAGTCAAATGCTGAATCTGTTAATTGATTGGGCTTTATGCCAAACTCTTTGATGTATCTGACTATTGTGTAGTACGCCATGTAAATGGTGGAGTCAGATAATGACTCTATGATCCAATCAGGGTCCCAGGGCAATCTAGTGCCCATGCCTGACTTTCTGGCGCAAGCCTTCTCGTGCAGCCAATCGATAACGTAATTGAACTCGGTGCGTAGTTCTTCGGGAAGGATTTCCATTTTTTCTAGGCACTTGTGCGCTAGCGCTTTCCACTCAGGCTTTCCATAGTCGATGAACCATTGGTCTTCAAAAATCTTTACGATACATTCTGTTCCGCATCGGCAGACAACTGGTCTGTTCAGCAGTTCATACATTGTTTCCATGTTGCCTTCCTTAGTCATGTCTAGTTTGACCTTCTCTTTGGCTTCGGCGACTGGCAATCCAGCGTATTTGCCTGTGTTGTTTTTCATTCTGCCACTGTGAAACTCGTGTCTGTAAACCTCTTTGGTTGCCTCTTCCAGTTTTGGATCTAACTGATTTTCTATGCCCATCTGCTTGACAACGTCGCCTGCTGGGATTTCACCGTATTCAGAAACAGCGATGATTGAAATTGGCTTGATTGCGCTCACAATTTCTGGTGACAGCCCATATTTCTTCAATTGCACCGTAGCCTTGCTCAGACTTTCTAAGGCAATGTAGTCATATGGTGCATGCCCGGGAACAGACATTACCACTCCTGTAGCGTTTTTGGGATCAACGAACTCGGCTGGCAAAATGAGAATCTTCTGCTTGGTAGCGGGGTTCTCAGCCTCTTTTCCTATTAGTTCTTTTCCTTTGAAGGTTTCTACGACTGATACCTTGCGGTTCAGATACCGAAGTTTTTCGGCTCCTTCTAGGCTGACTATCCATTGTTCATCGTTTACTTTGGCTTTGACGTATTCAACTCCAGGATTCAGCCACATGTTTGTTACGCCGAAGACGGTCTCAGGACGCAGAGTTGCGGCAGGCAAAATCCAGTTGTTGTACTTGAATTTTATTAGCGTGAACTCGCCTATTTCTGGTTCCACATCGCCCTTTGTGTCGTGTTGACCCACTGGGTTGCCGTCTTTTGGGCACCATCCCACTGGGTGGCTTCCACGTGTTATGTAGCCTTTTTGTCTTAGTTTTTGGAACTGCCACTCTATGAAGCGGTTGTAGTGTGGGTCTATTGTGGTGAACTCTCGTCTCCAATCGATTGAGTAGCCTATCTCCTTCATTCCAGCTTTGATTTCTTCGTGGAAGTAGCGAGCCATGTTGAAGGGTTCAACAAATTCGCTTAATCGTTCTTTGGGTACCTTGTAGACATTTACAAAGTCGTTGATTAGGTCTTGGTCTTTTTCTGCTAGGCGTTTGGACATGGCTAAGACAGGCGTGCCAGTGTAATGAAATGCCATGGGCAAGAGCACGTTGTAGCCTCGCATGCGCATGTAGCGTGCGTGAACGTCTGCCAGTGTGTAGGTTCTGCCGTGACCAATGTGCTGTGGGGAGTTGGGGTAAGGATACGCTACGGTTATGAAGCACTTTGGCTTAGATGGGTCTGGATTTGCCTCGAAAACCTTGGCTTCTTCCCATTTGCGCTGCCATTTTTGTTCGATGTTTTTCAAAAATTCCATAAAGGTTGTTGGATTAAGCGTTATGCTATTAAAGGTTTTGTCAACCACAGAGGTAGTGATCCCTCATTTTAGGCACCGTTTGAAAATAAAACAGGGAACTTGCTTTAATCTTTTCTGTTTTACGGCTCTGTAAGTTTTGGGTTAATGATTAGTTTGGGTTATTTTCTGCTCTATGTTGGCTGGTCTGAGTGGCTCTAGGGGGGAGGGGGGTCATGATGACCCGTAGAAAACCGCTGATTGTAAAATAGGGTTAGGGAAGGTTCTGATTGCTTGGTTTTCAGGAATAAAACCTATAGCTTGCTGATTGGTCAGAACTGTTATTTTTGCTAAGTCAACTTTTTTAGTATCTTTCATCAGCCTAAGCCTTTACAGAACCCTCTCTTTACTGCTTCATTTTGACTTGCTTTCTTATCATTTCCTCAGCCTTTTTTACAGCCTCAGGCACCTTTTCGATTTGAGTTCCGCCTCCTTGAGCGAAGTCGGGTCTGCCGCTTCCTCCTCCGCCTAGAAGAGCCGCTGCTTCGTCTGCGATTTGACGGGCGTTGATTCCTCGTTTGATTGCGTCTTTTCCAGCCATGACCACAAGCCTTGCGGTTTTGTTTGTGGCGCATAAGATAACGACGGCTTTGAATTCTTTTTTTATTAGTTCGCTGGCTGTTTGGATGAGGCGGTCGATGTTTTCTTCTTTCAAGGTTTGAGTTACAACTTTTAATCCTTGTATCTCTTTGGCTTTTGCTAAATATTCTATGGCTGAAAGGTCAGCGATTTCTTTAATTAGTCGCTCTCTTTCTCGTCTAATCTCTTTCCACTCTGTGACTAGGCGTTCAGTTGTGGATTCAAGTTTCTCTAAAGGTGCGTTGAGTTTTTCAGAAACCTTTCTTAGGAGTTGCTCATCTTTTTGGATTGCTTTCAGAGCTTGAGCGCCAGCAGAGAATATTATGCGTTCTACGCCGTCTTGTATGCGTTCTGTGTGTAAGATTTTTATGAGTCCGATTTCGCCCGTGTTTTTGACGTGGGTTCCGCCGCATGCTTGCACTTCCCAGTCGCCTGTTTGGACCACTCTTATTTCTTTGCCTGGCACTGCTCCACCTTGATATAATCTGAAGCCGTATGTCCTCTCTGCTTCCATTCGCGGCTTCACCGAAGTCTCGACTGGTATGGTTCGCATCACGGCTTCGTTTGCCAACTCTTCGATTTTGTTTATCTCTTCAGTTGTCAACCTTTGATAGTGTGAAATGTCTAGTCTGGATGTTTCCACTTCTTTTTGGGCTCCGCTTTGCCAAACATGCTGCCCTAATATTCGTCGTGCTGCTCCCATTATGACATGTGTTGCTGTGTGATGTCTCATCAGACTGACTCGGCGATTCCAATCAATGTGCCCAGTTACTTTGTCGCCTTCTTTCGGCACTGAACCCTTGACAACATGAACGATTACGTTTCCAATTTTTTGAACGTCTATCACTTCTGTTTGAGTATCGTTAAATTTCAGTTTGCCATGGTCGGCTGGTTGGCCGCCGCCTTCGGGATAAAATGCGGTTTGGTCTAGGACAACGTATTTGTTTTCAGCTATTCGGAGAACATGTGCTTCAAATTCCATGGTGTAGGGGTCTTCATAATACAATGTTCTGGTCATTGGAACAGTTGACAACGCTGTTTCTAAGCCTTTAATCGGCTCCTCTTCCACAGTCGGCGGAGCCTGAATGTGCTGCTCGGCAACCATGGTGTAGAAGTTTTCTGGCACCTTAACCTTGAGCCCTTTTTTCTTAACTGTTTCAGCAACTTCTTCTGGTGGAAGCCCGTGCGAATCGTAGAGTTGAATCAATGTTTCTTGTGGCAACTGTGCGATTCCTTTCTCCTTCAGTTCCAGCACAACTCTCTTGGCAAGTTGGCTTCCCCTCCGAAGCGTCTGCACGTATTTTTCGCGTTCAACCGATAACATCGTGAGAATTTCGTCTCGCATCTCCTTCAAATAGGGAAAGTCTCTCGACCAGTGAGCTACCTGCATATCAACGATGTCTAGGAGTTTCTCCTCAATGCCTAATGCTCGCAGCAAACGATAGGTTCGCCGAATCATTAAGCGGGTTAGATATCCCTCTTGCACGTTGGATGGAACAACTCCCTCAGCCAGCATGAAAGCTAGACATTTGGTGTGGTCAGCGGCGGCGAAGACATTCTCAACTGGAACAATGGCTTTGAGGAGTTCGTTTAGGCTTATTCCAATGTTTTTGGCAACTTTTTCCCTAGCCTCTCGGCGGTCGCCAGTTTTTCCTAAAACCATTAATCCAGACTGCTGAGCCACCCTTGTCAAAAACTCTTTGTCGATGTTTGCTATTCCAGCCATTCGCATGATTTCGTCAAGGATAGAACCGTAGACCGCGTGAAAACAGCTCAGAGAGCCTTGGGAAAGCCATGCGTAGCGTTCGATTCCGTAGCCTGTGTCCACGGTTCGTATGGGTAGTTCGATGAAGTCGTTGTTGACTACCTTAAATTTCATGAAGACTAATGTAGCCAGTTCACATCCACTTACTATTGTTTCTAGGTCGGGTCCAGCGTTGCCTCCTCCTGACCATACATCTTCTTTGTATATGACTTCCTCTGATTTGACGCCTAAGTCCTGCGTGACGAATTCATGATGGTAGCGCACGGTTCCGTCTTTCCAATAGACTTCCTTGTCTGGATAGTTGAAGGCATGATGCCCACCCATCTCAAAAATTGTTAGGTGGCGTCCGAAAGTGGGTCCGACATTGTCAACGTCTACAAATCTTATGCAGGGCTGACTAATTACAAGTGGGTTGGCTGGAGGCGAAACAACGCCGTTCGTTACGTATGGTTGAAAGTCCACGATGCTGGCGCTGGTGAAGTACAGGTCTTCCCGCCATCGAGAGGCAACTGGATACGGTTTGATTCGTTCATGACCGTGTCTCTCAAAAAAGGATAAGAAGGCTTCTCGCATTTCAGCTAGGCTGTAGGGTTTTCGAGTAGGTGAACTATTAATGAATGTGAGTGTGGCGCATCCTTCTGGAGTCGACTCTCCACACGTAGGCTGGTCTGGGTTCTGCGTCCAGTAATATTCGCCACAGTGTGGGCACAATTTTCTAACATAACCTGCCTCGTCGAAGAAGGGAACGTGATATTCGCTCTCGGGAAAACGACGCTTCAAAGCTTAAAGTCCTCCAGCACGTTACCGAAACATTTGTGGCTTTGCAAGTTAAGGTTTGAGGAAAGATTTAAACAATTAACTCCAATGCAAGAAGTTTGATTTGTGGTGTTTGTGTTTTGCATTGTTTTTTGAAGGCAGCTTGGAAAATTGATTTTTTACGTGTGGGTGCGCTCAGTAGATACGCCCCCTCTATTAGAAAGTGATACGAGTGAGAGACAGAGACGGGTAGAGGGTCGTCTAAGCCCTCTATTAGGATCTAAATAGGCTATATAATAGTAATCAGGAAATCTTGCTTTTTTTCCTATCTATCTTAAACTAGGTATGAAATGTTATCCATTTTTGAGATAAAGTTATAAGCAACCTCTTATCCTATTTTAAGATATTAACATGGCTAAGGAGGTGAAAACATGCCAAAGTTGGGAAATTTCGTGTATCCGTATATCCGACTAAGTAGAGCTGTTGAAATTGCACGACGAATTTGCGATGCTCCATATAAAGGAGACATAAGTGTTAGCGGCTTGGCTCAAGAACTAAAGATGTCAGAGAAAGGAGGAGGCTTCCTTTATTTAGTGGCCTCTCTGCGAGACTATGGCTTGGTAGAAGGGACAGGCACGCTGCGTGCAACAGAACTAGCGAAGAAAATCGCAGCTGGAACTGCTGACGAAATGAGCAAAAGCAGAGCAGAAAGTTTCCTTAAAATAGAGCTTTTTAGGGATTTCAGAGAGAAAATTGGCACAGAAGTTCCCGAAATAGAGCGATTTTCTGTCATTTTGAGGGATTTAACCAAAGCAGACCCGCTTAAAGTCAAAAATGTGGCAGAAACAATTCGCAATCTTTATTTGGACGGCGTTCCATATATTAAATCACTCGAAGAGGTTAAAAGGGAGGAGACTGAAATGCAGACAGAGAAAGGCAGAGAAAAATTTGACACAGAAACAGCAAAAACCCAAGAGGGACTTGAGCAACTTACGCTCGGTGCGAGTATCAAAATATGGTTGCCAAAAGGAGACAAAGAAGCTGCTAAAAAAGCAATTCAATTGATTAAACTCTATAGTGGGGTAGAAGAGGAAGGTTAACCTTCTTTATCCCATATTTTTTATTTTTGTAAGTCTAACCATAGCATTGATTCAAAAATACAATAGAGTCAATGAGATGACTTTGTATGGACAAGCTAAATTTCGAAGAAGAATGGGACATAATAAGAAGTCTCGTAAAAATGATTGCTAGTTCTGCAACTGAAATAGGAAATAGCAAGAAAATTAATTGTAAGAACTTTGAGCAGATCATATGTTCTGCATGGTCATGGGAAAACAAACCAGCTTTTCCTTTCCAGATGGGCGAATCAAAAAGACAAGGCATAAAATGGTATATAAATCCTAATCCCATGTTTTGTGCAATATGTCATCGATTTAAAGCTACACTTTGATTGCCTCTCTGCCGCTATGATAGGTTCTAAAAACTTAAATGTAATTCGCTGTTAAGATAGTAAGTTTGTTGAAGGGCTTGTGTCTATGGCTCCGCCTATTCCTCTTCCAACTTTGCCATTTCTGTTTGAAGTCATTGCACTTCTCATTCTTTTGGTTATAGGCTTAATCATAATCATTGTTATCGCCAAGGTTCTCATCTTCTTTCTACCGGCAGCCATAATCGCCATCGTTGTCAGGCTTCTCACAGACAGTTGGTTCTGGGCTGGAGTAGCCTTCTTAATCATAGCCTTCATATCAGTTGCAAAGCGTAAATGACAACCTCTACAAAAAAATAGTTTTAACTATTTAGTAATTAAGTGAAAAAAAGGGAAAGGTTAGGTTTTGATTCTGGCTGCAGCTTTTTCCAACGCTACAACGCCTGGCAATTTCTCGCCCATGAGAAATTCTATGAGGGCGCCTCCTGCTGTGCTGACGTAGCCCATTTTTTTGGCTAGTCCCAGTTCTTCAACTGCTGCTATTGTGTGTCCTCCGCCGACTAGGGAGAAGGCTTTGGACGCAGCTATAGCTTCAAACGTTTTCTTTGTGCCTAAAAGGAACTCCTTGTTCTCGTAGACACCCATGGGTCCGCTGATGACAATTGACTTAGCTTTGCCTATAATGTCGCTGTATTTCCTAATCGTATTTTCTCCAATATCATAAATCATATAGTCAGTAGGAAGACTAGAAACAGCAATTTCCTTCCGTTTACCACTGACATCAACAGCCAAGTCTATTGGAACCTCTACCATGCCCGGAAAAGTATTCATCAGTTCTTTTATGCCAGAAATCAAACCCATCAGTTCTTTTTTCTCCAAAAACTCGATGTTGGGTTTGCCCAAATTGACGCCTTTTGCCGCCAAGAACAGGTGACCCACAACGCCGCCTGTTAACACATGGTCAGCAATCTTGTTCTTCAGCACGTACTGACTGATTTTCAAGGAGTCATCGGCTTTGGCTCCACCCAAAATGTAAACGCAAGGCTTTTCAGGCGCGTGCAGAACCCGTTCCAACGCATTGAGTTCCCGCTCCATTATTCTTCCTGCCACGCTGGGCAAGACTGCGGTGAAACCTACCATAGAAACGTGGGCTCGATGGGCTGCAGCAAAGGCGTCGCTGACAAAAACGTTGGCTAAGGGTGCGAGCTTCCTCACAAACTCGGTTTTAGCGTGGTCTTCAGGGGTGCCCTTCTTCTGCTCGTCTGGAAACGTGCGAACATTGTCTAAAACAAGGATTTCGCCGTTTTTTAACTCTTTTATGGCTTTCTGCGCCTTCTCACCGAACACATCGTCTACATATTTTACTGATTTTCCAAGAATCTTCCCCAAAATTTCAGCGTGCTGCTTTAATGAAGTGAAATCCGGGTCGCCGGGTCTGCCCTGATGCGCCAAGACAACAACCTTTGCGCCCTTCTGCGCCAGCTCCTTGATTGTTGTCTCTCCGTGCGCCTTGATTCTCGTGTCGTCTAAGACCTTCTTTGTGTTCGGGTCGATTGGACTGTTGAAGTCCACTCTAACCAATGCTATTTTGCCCTTGAAATCAAAATCGTCCATCGTCAATATTTTTGGCATTAATATTCGCCTCTTTTAACTCTTACAAAGAGCAGGTAATTTTTGTTTTTCAGTATTTATGACTTGCCTATCTAAGATAAAATAGAAAAAAGAAAGAGGGAGTTTAGAAGCCAGCTTTCTTGCCGATCAATTCGATGAGTTCGGTCATTCTGCAGGAGAAGCCCCACTCGTTGTCGTACCAGGCGAGGACTTTGACGAAGTTGCCGCCGATGACCATTGTTGACTGGGCGTCGAAAGCAGCTGACCAAGTGCTGTGGTTGAAATCCGTCGAGACAACAGGGTCCTCAGTGTATTCCAAGATACCCTTGAGTGGACCTTCAGCTGTCTTCTTGAAAGCCGTGTTGATTTCTTCTTTCGTCGTGCTCTTTTCCAAGACACACGTGAGGTCGACGACTGAAACGTTTGGAACAGGAACCCGCAAGGCAATGCCGTTCAGTTTTCCCGTCAACTCTGGCAACACTAGTGTGGCAGCCACAGCTGCTCCCGTGGTTGTTGGAATTATGTTGATTACTCCTGCTCTGGCTCGGCGCAGGTCAGCGTGAACCGAGTCTTGAATTCTCTGGTCCATTGTGTAAGCGTGCGCCGTCATCATGAGCCCTGTTTTTAAGCCAAAGTTATCGTTTAGGACTTTGGCTACAGGTGCGACACAGTTGGTTGTGCAGGAAGCGTTCGATAGTATGTTGTGTTTTTCGTGGTCGTACTTGTCATCGTTTACGCCCATTACAATTGTTATGTCAGGTCCTTTGGCAGGCGCAGAAATCAACACTTTCTTGGCTCCAGCAGTCAAATGCATTGCAGCCTTTTCTCGGTCCGTGAACAAACCCGTGGATTCCACAGCCAAGTATACGTCTAGGTCCTTCCAAGGTAGTTTAGAAGGGTCGCGTTCCATTAGAGCTCGAATCTTTTTGCCTTTGACAACTACACCGTCTTTCTCCGCTTCCACTGGGAATGGTGCACGTCCATGCACGGAGTCATACTTGAGCAGATGTGCTAGGGTTTTTGGGTCTGTTATGTCGTTGACAGCCACGAAGTCGATTTTTGCGTTTCTTTCTACAGCCGCTCTGAACAACAGTCGTCCGATTCTACCGAACCCGTTTATAGCAACTTTTATTGCCATTTTTTCATTCACCCTCGATTTTGCAATGTTTTATGGGTCTTACCCTAAATTAGTTTTCTCACATTTATAACTTTCACACAAAATAAAAAGAAAGTTCTAGGAAACAATCTTCCTAGACTGCACAGCTGTTTCGCAGACTATCATATGGACTATCGAAGTTTGATTATGGCTGCTTCAGCGGCTAATGCCATGAGCTCCCAAGTTTCACAAAGCGGCGGCGCATAACAGGTGTCTGATTTGGCCAATTCTCGCACGGTCATCTGCTTCTGTATGCCTATCGACAAAGCGTTTATACGCTGGGTCACGTCTTCGCCGCCCACAATCTGAGCGCCGATGACGCGTTCCATCTCTTTCTCAACCACAACCTTAACCTTGATTGGTTGTGCCCCAGGATAATATTGTGCTCTCGTTTTACCGCTTATCGTTCCAGTTACAGTCTCGATTCCAGCTCTCTTGGCAAATAATTCTGTGAGCCCTGTGACACCTATTTCGGTGTCAAAGAATTTGGTCACGGCCGAGCCTAAAACCCCTGGGAATATAGCGTATCCGCCTGCAGCGTTTGTGCCCGCCACTTTGCCTTGGCGAACCGCCACTGTGCCTAGCTGAGGCAATGCTGGTCTTTGATTGATTAGGTTTGTGCATTCAGCGCAGTCTCCGATGGCGTAGACGCCAGGCAAGTTTGTTTCCATACGCGTGTTGACTTTTATGGCTTTGGTTTCACCCAGTGCTACCCCAGCTTTCTGAGCTAGGTCGGTATTGGCTCTCACGCCGAATGCGCTGACAAATACGTCTGCGTTGATTTGTTCGCCTGCGGCAACTATTCCCGTGACCTTGTCTGTGCCTATGAATTCTTCGACGCCTTTTCCAATCATAATTTTAATACCTTTTTGTTCGAGCATCTCTTGAACGCCCTTAGCCATATCGGCGTCTAGCATTACTGGAAGAATTTGGGGCAGCATTTCAACAACCGTAGCCTTCAAGCCTCTCTCGTGCAAGCCTATCGCCACTTCAAGCCCAATGAGACCAGCGCCCATAACAACGGCTGTTTTGGCGCCGTCTTTGATGGTTTGGTCGATTTTTTCCCCGTCTTCTATTGTGCGCACCGTCATTAGTCCAGGCTTTTCTCGTCCCTTGATGGGTGGTATAAAAGCGTTGGCGCCTGTGGCGAATATCAGACTGTCGTAGGAAAGCGTCTCAGTTTTTCCAGTTTTGTCCTTTGTTTCAACTGTCTTTGCCTTAGCGTCGACGTTTGTGGCGGTTGTTTCTCGTCTCAGGTCGAGTTTCATCATTTGATAGTATGAAGACGGATAGACTATGAGGTCGGTGAAATTTGGGATGTGTCCTCCAATCACGAAGGGTATGCCGCATCTAGAGTAGCCAGCATACTTCTCAGTTGTCAACAGCGTGATTTCAGCTGTTCTGTCAGTCTTTCGCGCGGCAGAAGCGGCGTCAACGGCTGCAGCGTGGGCGCCTATTATGACGATTCGTCGCGGCATAATTGTTAGCCTTCTAGCCCTTGGCGATGAGGCTCTTGTGCCACTCGACCGACTTGTTGAAGTCCATGAGAGCAGCCAATTCAGCGTTTAAATTGCTGGGGGAAACTATTAGGAGCCAGCCCTTGCCGAAAGGGTCCTCGTTTAGCAATTCAGGTTTGCTAGTCACTTCTTGGTTTGCTTGCTCGATTGTGCCGCTCAAGGGTGCGACCAAGTCTGAAACAGCCTTCACTGACTCAACGCTTCCGAAGGGTTCGTTGGCTTTCACTGTTCCACCTGCGCCCGGCAACTCCACGAAGACTATTTCACGGAGTTGTTTTTGGGCGTAGTCGGTTATGCCTATCCTTGCTTTTCCGTCTTCGATTTTTACCCAGAACCATTCTTTGGAGTAGTAGAGTCCTTCAGGCACTTCGTAGCCGTCTACCTTAACCATTTCTTTTTTCACCTCTAAGATGCTAGCATAATTAATGCCCAACATGTTTTAAAATTAACTATCCGTTTGGTTCTGTTTACATCTGTCAAGAGTAAATAATCACAGACTTATGCTTTTAACGGCGTTATTTTCCTTTCCATTGTGGTTTTCTCTTTTCAAGGAAAGCCTTCAAACCTTCAACGGCGTCTTCTGTGCGCATGAGCAAGTTTAGGTAGACGCCTGTCACGTTGTCTAATGCCCTCTTGAAGTCTAAGTCGAGTGTTTGATAGAGCGCCATGCGAGTCAGCTTAACCACAACAGGACTCTTGTCCTTCAACTTATTTACCAATTCTTTAGACGCTTCTTCCAGTTTCTCCAGCGGCACCACATGGTTCACTAACCCTATCCTCTTCGCTTCAGTGGCATCAATCACTTCGCCTGTTAATATCAACTCGAACGCTTTCTTCCTCCCCACAAGCCTAGGCAACAGCACAGTCGCAACAGAGGGCATGGCGCCCACTGAAATCTCAGGCTGCCCAAACTGCGCCTTCTCAGAAGCAACAATCATGTCACAACCCGATGCCAGTTCGCAGCCTCCACCCAAGGCAAGACCGTGCACCATGGCCAAAGTAGGCTTGTCAACACTAGCCAGCAAGAGAAAAACCTTGTTAAAAGCGTTTAACGCAGTTTCAATCCTGTCTGGAAAATGGTCTTTTATGTCGAGACCTGCAGAGAACGCGCGGTCGCCGACACCCGTGATAACAATGACCCTAACGCCCACATCGTCTCGTGCCTTCTCCAAAGCCGTGTTTAACTCCATCAATGTTTCAATGTTGAGAACGTTCAACGGAGGACGGTTGATGGTAATTTTTGCCACGCCCTCGGCACTCTCATACACAATATTCTTGAATATTTGACTCAATTCTGCACCCTCGAAACTGTTGAATCCCAATATCTCAATGAGTTCTATATGGAATTTACCCTCCGCCCACCTTTCCCGCATCAGAGAAACTCCTATAATAAGGAAAACTATTCCTATCTATACGCACTGGAGAAGAGTCCACAACCGTGTTCCTTCAAGAGATAATCCTCGAAAACTTCATGAGCTATGAATACGCCCGCATACCGTTCAAATCAGGCGTAAATATAGTCTGTGGACCCAATGGCGCAGGCAAATCATCCATACTCCTAGGCATTTCCGTGGCATTGGGCCAATCCTACACAGAAAGATCAAAGAAACTGAGCGACCTCATCCGATGGGGAAAGGACCAAGCTCGCGTAACCCTCATCTTAGACAATTCACGTCAAGGTGGACGCCGACCAATCCCTAAAATCGACAAAGACCAAATCTTCTTGACCCGAGTCATGAGGCGAGACGGGAAATACTGGTTCGAACTCGACAACAAGTCTGCAACAAGAGAAGACGTGAGAAGACTACTGTCAAAACTCGGCGTCGACCCCGACAACATGCTAATCATCATGCATCAAAACATGGTGGAACAATTCACGGTTTTGTCAACTCAAGAGAAACTGCGCATGTTAGAAGCCGCGGTAGGATTCGAATCTTACAGGCGCAATGTATTAGACGCACAGCGCAAACTCAACCGAGTATTAAGCGAAGAAGAATCCGTCGGCAAACTGCTCGAGTCAGCAGAACAAACACTTTCCTACTGGCGCGAACAGTACGACAGATACCAGCAAAAGAAACAATTGATAATGAAACGCCGATTCCTCGAACGCGAACTTGCATGGGCGGAGGTTGCAAAGAGAGAAAAAACAGCCACCGATCTACGCGAACAGATTCAAAAAGAACAAAGCGAAATCGCAAAAATCGAAACCGAAACCAAGAAGATTGAAACCGAAACCAATGAGCTACAAACAAAACAGGTCCAAGCAAAGGAGTCCTGGCGAAAACTACTAAGAGAACGGCTTGAACTTGAACGCGAGAGAGCGAGGTACGAATCAAGCCTATCACTGTTTGACCAAACTCTGAAAGAAACACAATCTTGGTCGGAATCTCGTCAACAGAACATGAAAGAGTACCTTAACAAGATAGAACAGTTAGAAACCACGCTTCAAAAAAATGCCAACCCAGAAGATATTAGAACAGGGTTAGTTGAGATCAGAAAAACCTACGAACAACTTGAAAACACATGGCTTCAGCAACTCAACACAAGGAGTGAAAACCTAAAGCAACAGATGGAAGGCTTCAACCAACAGCTCGCGACATTAGGCGACCAAATCTCAGACTCTGAAACACAGATGAACAAATTAAACCTCGAAATAGAAAGAGACAACAGCAATATTACGGACCTAAAAATTCGTTCAGCGCTGCTTCATTTTCAAAGAGAAAGCCTCACAGAAGCATTGTCTAAACTGAGCAAGGAACTAGAATTCTTGCTCGCAGAGATTAGCAGAGAAGTGAAACGAGCAGAAGAGATGGGTCCACAAATCGTGTCCATGAAAAGCATTGAAGAAATACTCGACGAGATGCGCCTAACCGATGGCCACATTGCCGCATTAGCCGACGTTTCAGAGGACATAGAACGCATGTACGAATCCTACTCCAAACTCTACCTAGAACTAAAACAAAAGGCCCAGTTGGTAGCTGAAAACCGAGAGAAAGCCTTGGCAGAGGTTAAAACGCGAATGGAAGCATGGCATACAGTGCTTCAGAGCCTTTTGGACCATGTCAACGTTCAATACCAATCTATCTTAATAAACGCTCAAGCTCAGGGCGAAGTCCGCCTACTCAACGAACACGACATCGAGGCTGCTGGACTGCAAATATACGTTGGGTTCAAGGGTGCCAAACCTGTTCCACTTGACGCTTATACCCAAAGCGGCGGAGAAAGAAGCACCGCCACAATGACATTCCTTCTGGCTTTGCAACAGCATGTGCGCTCACCGTTCCGAGCGGTAGACGAATACGACATTCACATGGACCCAAAAAACCGTGAGGTTATTGCCAACTTACTTGTCTCATCGGTTAAAGGATTAGGCGCTCAATATTTGGCTATAACTCCAAGCCAAATTTCCTTCTCAGAACAAGATGTTCACATCATCACAGTTCAAAATGTGGAAGGAACATCCATCGTCAAAGAAGCGGTCTAATTTCTATCGCCCCTGGAAGGGGCGATGTTCAAATACGTACGTAAGCCATCAACGCAGCCCTTAAAAATCTTGATAGGAAGTTTGACACTCATTCGGGCTCTTACCTCAGACTTTTTGACATAGTCTCTTGGCGGAAAAAACTGTCTGATAAGAAAGATTGGCAGATAGCGTTTGGCGTCGGGAAAAATATTTTTGAGGTAAAAATACGTGTTGTTCCTTAAATACCAGTAAATCCAGTTGTCATCTGCGATTCTTCCATGATACTTGTGCCAGACGAGGGCTTTTGACTGGAAAATTAGGTTGAAGCCGAGTTTCCTGATCTGCATGCACACATCGGTATCATCTCTAAAGCAGTTGCCGCCTAAATTCTCGTCGAAACCGCCCACCTTGATTAGCAAGTCTTTTCTAAATGACATGTTGGAGCCTTGCAGAGTATCAACTTGCATTGGTTTGGGCAATGAAGTGTCAAAGTTCCCATAGACTAAACCGTTTTTTTGGACTTTTCCAACATCAAAGTGCCTAACAGATCTATAGTAATTTTTGTTCTCAAAATAGGGTATGACCCTCCCTCCAACGCCCCCCACGCGATAATCGCTATAAGATTTGAGAAAATGATTCAACCATTGTACATCGACTACCACATCATCATCCGTGAAAGCTAGCACATTGCCCTTGGCAATCGATATGCCAACATTCCTTGCTATTTGCCTGTTCCTTTGATCAATTTTGATGTACTTAATTGGGTAGGTTTCCTTAAGCTTCTCGGTTTCGTCTGTTGAGGAACTGTCGACGACAATGATTTCGTGTGGTCTAACACTCATGTTTAGCAACGACTTGATGCATTCCTCAAGATCCCTGCGACGGTTGAGTGTTGGGATTATAACGGATACCTTCACCTTTTATTCACCATGGTCTTCTTTCTAAGAAAATCAATAGAGACGACCGCTATCAAACCGACGAGTACAGCGATAGAAATTGCCATGGACGCTCCCTCCAGTGGAGTAACGAAGCGCGATATCGAAATTTCGTGGGTTCCAGCTTGCAGTTGGAGGGCGATGAACGCGGGCAGAGCCTTGTACGTCTCAACCAGACTTCCGTCAACTTCCACCTTCAAGCCTTGGAAATACGAGATCGGCAAAGACACGAAAGTGTTTCTATCAACAGTCAAGTTGAAGTTCATGCTATTGTCGTTGACCTCGATTTTATGAAGAGTCACATTTGCGTATCCATCATTGTCAAAGTTATTGTCCCACGGTTTAATTGATAATTTACTGAGATTGTTGCCTTGAGACAGAAAAACTCCAATGGATGAATTAAAAGACTCGTTGGAAATTACGCCATAGAACGTAGACATTTCATCTTTTTGATTTACTAGAAATGCATTTGTTGACGCCATTATAGGATACGTTTCTTTAAGTTCAAAGACAAACACACCATTTTCTTCGTAAACAACCTGCACAAGTGCTGACCTTTTAAGACCGTCTAAAATACTTTTCACGAACTCCGATGGGTAAACTGGATCACTTCCGTCAAAAATAATATATCTTATGTTTAAAATCCTCATAGCTCGCAACGCCGAGTCAGTGTTATTGGCAAGTTCGCCCTCATAAAATATGCGTTTGATTAGGTAGTAGATTTCTCCTTGAGCTGCTTGGTCAAACCAGCCGTCTATTGTCGGTAGCCCAGCGTATAACGGGGCGATTCCTTGGAGAGAATGCCTTGGTAACTGCCACAGTCTAAACCAATCAAGCCCTTCACGGACCCTGGAATAAACAGATGCATCGTCAAAATTAACCACCGTTTTGAAGGTTCTTAAACCAACCTTGCCACTCCACGAGGAGGAATCTGTTACATTGAAAATCAGCACGTCACTAGCGTAGCATTTTATCGACGCTCCATCAACTTCAACAAAGTACGTGCTCCATTCACCTTGCGCCAAACCCATCGGAGTGCTTGTCAAACGGATCCGGGTTCCGTTTACAACCTTTACCAAGGAAGAGTCGTACCAGTAGTTGTCAATATAAAAAATGTAATAGTTTTTTTCATCTGAGTATCTGAAAAGTAAGCCGATGAATCCTTCTATTCCATCAGCCCATTTTGCCCTTATTCTGAAAATATAGTCGCTCCAGTTTTTCCCGGTTACTATGTCTTCGGTGCCGACTCCACCACTGATAAGTTCATAGTTTTCAACACTCCATGTACCATTCACAAGGGTCCAATCTGACAAGCTGCCATTGAAGGCATCAAACAGCAGTTGTTTTCTCTGCGTTCCAGCAGATTTGCGTACGAATTCATATGACCCTTCATATCTTTTGAGGGGTAGAGTGAAATATAAAGGCATGTTGTGTATGGATACCATTATAAGGAGAATTAACACGAATGCCAACACTTTTCTAGTGTCCACGGTCATCTCAACTCTTTTCTTATGCAAAATTGAAATCCACATCCAAGGTGTTGTTGGAATTTTCAATATCACGTATGAGGCAAGTATTGGAGAGAAAAAAAACAAGGGAAAAGTAGCAGCCTTGCCGAAAAGAAGGTTGAGTAAGGGTAGCCCGCTCACTAGGTAAATGGCAAAGTATGAAACTACTGCTACAATCGCGCTAATAACATAGGGAAAATAACGTGCATCAAGACTCGCCGAGTTTTCTCTTTTTTTGAGAACCTTGTAATAGTGGTTAAAGAAAAAAATAAGAGAAAGCACAGTCACAAGGAAAGCAGCAGGACCAATTCCCCTGTCAGATGGGGAAATAAGATAGAAAAATGCCTTAGACAAGGTCTCCAATTCAGCGGGTAGTCCGGGTCCAATCCAAGACTTTTCTCCTAAAAGATAATAGTATAAAAACAAAAGTGAAGGCAACGAAATGAGTAAGGCAACAGGAATGCTCAGAAAAACAGCTGGACTAAATCTTCTGACAAAAGTCCGCATGATGAGAAGAATTAGAATAAGATAAAATATGAAGCCGATGGCATAGCCCACGTGTGAGAGCATTAATGCTGAAAGCCCTAGGACAGAGGCAACGAAGTACTTAACATTAAAAGCCTTGCTTTTCACAAGTTTCTCAATAATGAGCAGATTTAGAGGCAAGAGAGGATATACCAACAAACGGGGTATATTTCCATTGACGGTTATCTCAGTTATAATGCTAGCAGAAGTAACATAAACCGATGCGCCTATTGCAGAGGCTAGTCTTTCTTTACTCACTTCGTAGACAAGAAAATACGTCACTAGCGCTGATAATAAGTACGATGCAAAACCCAAAGCACTGACCGAAAGTTCCACTGGAACATTTAATGCAAAACTAGGTATTGCGGCGACAAAATAGAACAAAGGAGAATAGGTTTTAAGGAAAGGGTATCCGCAATACCAGTTCCAATCCCACAAACCCCAAAGGAACGGGTTTTCACTTCGTATTTGCCCTACTAAAAGCTCTGCTCTGTAAAGATGACTTATGCTGTCACCAAATCGGCTAACATCATTGAGGTAAAATACCCTAAAAGCCATTACCAGGGCTAAAAGGAGCGGCATCAAAACGAACAGATGCTTGTAAATTTTAGATAATAGCACGTTCATGTCCATGTCTCATGCCTTAACCTTTTTTGACGACTGCGATGAAAAAGTGATGATACCACTTTACCTTAGGAAGATAATTTGAGGCAAAACCTAGGAATTGAATGTAATGGTCAATCGGTTTCTCTGCTCCAATGTATCGTCCAACAAAAAGTGCTTCAAACCCTGCGTTACCGAGCAGCTTTAATATATCGCTTTTTTTCATTTTCCTCTCGATGGGCTGAAACGATGCCCTTTTCAACTTGAGAATGAACTCGAACAATGGGAGATGTTCCGCGTCAACAGTTAGAACAAGAAATCCGCCTGTTTTCAATACTCTGTGTAATTCCTTCATCGCTAAAGAAGGAATTAGAAAATGTTCTAAACTCCCAAGGCAGATGCTTGTCTCAAAGGAATCATCTCTAAAGGGGAGGCGATGCGCATCTGCTCTAATCAAGAAAAGTGCGCCATTTTCCTTGGCGCTTTTTAAAGAATTTCTTGAAAAATCAATTCCAATAACATTTGGATTTCTTTGTTCGATCCAGCCATCCCCGCAAGCAACATCGAGTGTCAAACGACCATATGCAAAAAAGGAAACAGCATCATAGTATTCTTGTCTTTCCGCCAATTTCATGTGCGCATGTATCTTTTCATATTCACTCACGATCGTGGGCAAACTAGTTTTCTGCCTTCGGTTTTTTATCACTGATTCGTATGCTTTCTCATATTTTATGATAAGTGTGTCCCAATCGTATTTTTTGGCGATGTACAAACCCTTTTCTTTCAATTTCCTACGTAATTCGTCATCGTTCGCAAGTTGCAGAATCTTGTCAGCCAATTTCTCTGGGTTACCCGGAGGAACTAATATCCCTGCATCCTGCACAACTTCTGGAATGGCTCCAGCGGTTGTCGAAATGATTGGCAGTTCACTGCTCATTGCCTCCAAGAAGACTATTCCAAATCCTTCATATAGACTGGGTAAAACGAAGATATCTCCAGCTCTAAAGTACTCGGGGCTAGCTGGCGCTACTCTCTCTATTTTCACGTTTTCGTAAAGGTTTAGCTCCTTTATTTTTTCCTCTATTTTTCCTCTCTCGGATCCTTCGCCGACGATCACAAACTTCACTCTAGAATCCTTTTCTTTCACAATTTTTGCTGCTGAAACTAAGGTTAAGATGTCTTTGCGGGGGTCTAGTCGGCATATGGTTAAAACTAATTTTTCGTCATCGTTGCAGAGCTTTCTGCGTGTGGCTTCACCACTCACTTTATACTTGCTTGTATCTATGCCTACAGGAATGAGGACTGGTGTATACCCGTCTGAATAACATTTTTTTACAGTGTCGCGTGAGATGGCTATCTGTAAATCGGCGAACTTAGCTACTTTAGCTTCATGTTTGGTGTAGCCTTCAAAAACAAAAACGTTTGGCGTACGAAAGAATAATTTCAAAAAGATAGTTATCAATGCCTCAGGAGCCCAGTGCACCGAGATTACATCAAATTTGATGCCCTTCAATCTCATCCCTATTATTTTCGCGAAGACTTTGATTGCAAACATTAAAATGTAAACAGGGACTCGTCCATCTTGTTTAAGTGTCCGCGGAAAAGATGGCTCTTTCCAATTTCTTGATATAGGCCAGACCCTAAGGGGTGGCTCATATTTCCTTAATTGTTCGCCTCCAGTTGTGATGATGTGAACCTCATGTCCTCGCCTTGCGAGTCTATAAGCTAGTTCTTTGATGTGAGTTTCAGTGCCGCCGATGTGCTGGCCAACCCATTGATGCAGGAATAATATTCTAATGATCTTTTTCCCCCTACTTGATTGTTGAACGTTATTTATGAGGCTACCGTTCTCTCCACATTTCTACTACTTTTTTAAGTCCCTCCTTCAAGGTTAATGTCGGTTTCCACCCCAGCAATCTTCTTATCTTTGTGCTGTCCAGAACCACGAAAAGATCGGAGTTCACGTTGGTGATGGCTTTTTTTGCTTCAGTTGGAGTGGACGCATTGTTCTTGCGTGGGAAGAGAGATTTTAGAGGCGTTATCCCTGGACTCAACAGTAAGAACACTGCTAGACCGCCCAATGTCACCAATGACACTAGAAGACTGTATGCATCGACCAGTGTGTTTTTTATTGAGATTTCAATCTGATAGACTCCAGCCCTAGGCAACAAAAGACAAATAAAGTTGGGAACAACTTTTAAAGGAACTTTTTCTTCTTTGTTCACCCTAACTTGGATGTTTGGCGCATAAGAAACTGGAATTAATACGTACGAGGAACCATTCAGTGACAAATCAACCGTAAAATTTTCAACACCTTGTCTGATAAAATGCACAGTAACATTGGCTTCTCCATCAGTGTCCGACAAAGCAGAGATTCCAGAACCGCTGCCATTAACTACAAAGATGGAATTGTCATTAATGATTTTATATGCTTGCTCCAACTCACTTACTACTTGAACTTTGTTCGAGGCAATGATAGACTTGTAACCCGAAATTCTAAAAACGGCCACATTATAGTCCGTGTAAACCTCTTTGGCCATGCTTGCTGACTTCATCGCCTTATAGAGAGCCTTGGAATAATCCAAACCTGGTATGGGATCTTGGTAATCAATAGCGATGTATTTAACGCCCAGATACCTTGCGAGAATCAAGGCTTCGTCTGTGTTGTTTAACAAATTATTGTTGAAGAATACCCATGCATTGTAAAGCTCGGGGCTAAATCCCTGAATGAACCATCCCTCGACCACAGGTTTTCCTGCATACTGAGGAGTAAGAGCACCAATGGGTTCTGATGGAAGAAATATCACTCTGAACCAGTCGTTATCTCTATTCAAAAATTGGTAGGCGCCTTGATATCTAGATGGAGGCAACGGATAATAAACGAAGCCTTCCGAAATGAAGATCAAGGGCGTAACCAAGCCTTCCAAAACAAACAAAAGGACAAACCTTAACGCAATGCGTTTCTTGTTTTCTTTCACAGTAGCTAAGAAACCCAGAGCAAGCAAAATCGATAGAAAAACCATGGCTGGAGGGACTGTTCTTCCTGTTGCTATGGATGAAAAAGGCCATACAGGGAAAGCGAAGATTATCACATTATAAATAAAAACAAGTAGTATGACAACTCCACAGACTCGAAGTATCGGATTCACCTTAAATGAGAGTTTCTTGGAGTTTTTGCGATTTCTCGAGTATGACTTGAACTTCATCCAGGAGAGAACAGCGGCAAATATGAAAAGAGTAATTCCCATGGCCGTACCTGCTGGCTGGACAATCGCGATTATGGAAGTTAGCAAGTCAAATTGCAAGTAAACAGGTTGAAAAGTGTTGGCAACCGACGAATAGAAAAGGATTGGAATAAGGAAAAACGCAGAAAGAAGGGTAGCTATTGAAACCAACGTAAGGGCTTGAAACATTTTCCTTCTAAGAAGGAACCAAATCAAAAACAACACAAAGAAAAAAATTCCATAGGCGTGATTTGTGAGAAGAGTTCCTGTGAGAGCGAAGCTCGCGAGTATAGCAAAGTGATTATAGGAAGTTTGAACAAACTTCTCTGCGAACAAAAGAGCTAAAGGCATGAATACGAAGGTGAGAAGGGAGCTTGGATTTCCAAACACCACTCCGTTCGCTAAGTGAAAAGGAATGTACAGGTAGGCCGCGCTCGCCAGCAGTGACGCCCAAAGGTCTTTGGTTAAATGTTTAGCCAGAAAATACATTGCCATTGCCGAGAAAGGATACGACAGGAGTATAATCCAGTACGCGACAAATTCTGGAGTGACATTAAACGCTATTGAGAAAACGGCTGAGACGTAATAAAACAGTGGAGCGTAGAGTTTAAGAAAAGGATAACCGCAAAACCAGTTCCAGTCCCATAATCCCCACAGCGAAGGCGGAAGTTGTTTAATCTCTTGAATCAGTACATAAGTCTTGTAAACATGCGTCCTCGTGTCTGTACCCAAAGAGACAACGTCTAGTAACCCGAATTTTATAAGAACAGGCAATGATAGGAAAACAGGATAAAGAAATTCATGGTTTTTGATAAAGGCCCACGCGCGTCTAATGCCATTTATCATAGTCGCTACCTTGAAACTCTTCTTTATACCAGCTGTTCTGGAGAACTTCCCTTGAATAACGCCTTCCCCTAAATAAATACCACCAGTATCGGTTGTACACTCTCGCGCCCCACGTGAAAATATGCAGCAGAGAGGTGTTAAAGATAAGTTTTGATGCCATCGATTTTCGAGCGGAAAATTCTATGGCGCCAACAATGTTTTCTTTTGGCGGTTCGAGCTTGACTGAGAAGAAGTCGCTACCCACTACGCGGAAGTTCATGCTTCCAAGATGCTCTGACTCAGCCAGTTTTATATGGGGGACTTCTTCAGGGTTCAATCCTATAAAGCGACTGGCTGCAGCGTCCAGAGCTACCAAATCTTGAGAGGCAAGGATTGCATCACATATCCGTGGCTTTCCTGTTCTCGGACCCGAACCTTCCATGCACACCGTGCCGTCTGCAACCGCAAACTTGGGTCGAAGAAATTTGTTGATTTCTACTATTGCTTTATCAACTACTAGATGATACTGATGCCTGAAAGTGGGGAGACATCCCCACTGGTTTTTTAGACTGCATGTTATGCGTGTAATTTGGTGCGTCTTAATCACTGGAACACTCATCATCGAATCAACAGTCATCAAAGTTTCAGGCAGAGAGATTTCTTTAAGAATTTCGCCTCCAATATTAGTCTTTATTGTCCTATCTCGAGTCAGATCCACAAACTTCGCCTTGTGATTCTCGCAGATTTTTTTAAAACCCCACAGAGAACTTGCTTTTTCAACGTTTGATGACGTTGTATCAGAATCTCCAACGCGGATGTCCGAATAACCTAGGTCAGCAAGTTTCTTTAGAACCCCTTCAAGAACCCATGGACTTGTGTTCTGGCTTGGCACCTTTCTGTCACTGCTCAAATTGACCTTCACAAAGACGCTGTTGCCCAGTTTTACGTTTTCAACATGCGCAAGATCCATTGCTCTTTCGACAGCCTTTTGAACGCCTAGTTTTTTTTCTACATGAACGAAGGCAACGTCCATTTCTTTGGTTCACCTGATCAAAGAATAATATAGTTCCAGGTGCATATCGGCAATTTTGTTCCATGACGAGGCATTAGCATGTTTGGATAGATTTTTGCCAAGTTTCAACTTCATGGATTCATCAGACAGTATCTTCAAGATTCCCTCAGCCAATTCTTTAGAGTCTCCCCGACGCACAATCAAGCCGTTAATACCGTTCTTCACGTAATATTCAAATATGGGATGATCGGTAACTACAACGGGTTTTGCGTGAATAGCCGCCATTGTGAGGACTCCGCTGGCGCCGAAAACTTCCGTGTGAGGCAATACAACAACATCAGCGGCATCAAAATATATGGGTGCAAAGTCGTTTGGAATGTAGCTCTCAGTCAGTGTCACCGTCTCTTGCAGGTTTAAATCATTTATTAAACTCTTAACTTCATCTACACATTCCTTGTAGTCATTAAACAGAGACGGATATGGGCCTCCCGCGATGACCAAGCAAGCGTCTTTGTGTTCTCTTAGAACTAGCGGCATGGCAGAAATCAGGTGTTTTAACCCTTTTTTTCTTGAAACAAAACCGAAAAATAATACTATTTTCTTGTTCTTAAGCGCCAAGAACTTCTTTGCTTTCAATTGCCCATACATTCTTGCCTTGTCCATTCCGTGAGGAAAGACCGCGATTTTATCGCCGTTAACCCGATAATCGTTTACTAAGATTTTTTGAGAATATTGCGAATGAACAATAATCTTGGAAGCAGAAGTAGCTATAGCTTTTGTGACAAAAATGAAAGCAACTTTCTTCAGAAAAGACAAGCCTTTTCCACCCCCGTATTGATGGAAAAATCTATCGTCCATAACGTCTCTTGGAACAACACTATGCATCGTGATTACGACTTTAATCTGCGTTAAACGAATAAGAAAGGGCATCAGGGGAAATAAAAAACTGAATAGAGGTTTTCCGTACAGCATATATTCGTGGTTTATGTGCGCAATGTCTGGTCTGAAAGACAGCACCAGCGACAAAATTTTGAATGGATATTTGATGGAGTTTGGACGCCACACCCTTAAGATTCGATAGCTTGGGTCCCTCAAATTAGTAGACTTTGTGATGTCTGCCAGCGCAACAATCTCAGCGCGTTGGTTTAACTCTTTTGACAATCTGTTAAAGTAATCTGACGCTCCCGCTGGATGAGGTGGAAAAGTGGAAACCATTACGATTCTCGTAAATGTACACCTCTCCTTCGGGCATGTTTATCAATCAAACAAACTACTCGTGAGGGTTTTTTCTCAGAAGATTTGAAAGCGAAAGAGGCCTTCTCCACATGGTTTTAAAAATGTATGTTAGAAACGCTTGAAATTCGGCTGCAGTAAGCTTGGATTTTCCTCTTTTTCGACCCACAAAGGTTATTGGGATTTCTTTGACCTTGAATCCGTGAAGCTTGGCTTGCTTTATGGTTTCTATTTGAATTTCATAGGTTTGACTATGCAAGTTCTTGAGAACATTTTTAACATAGCGTTTGGAGTAACATCTGAAGCCACTCGTGCAATCGTGCATCATTGTGCCAACCGTTATCGCAGCAACGATGTTGGCGAGTCGACTAATCACCATCCGTCTCAAATGCGACCCGATCACCTTTCCTCCACGATAATATCTGCTGCCAATAACAAGATCATAACCCATTCTGGCAACATCCACCAACCTTGGAATATCACGAGGATTATGAGAATAATCAGCATCCATTGTAACTATGTAATCTGGTGGTTTTCTCAATTGTAATACAGATTGAAAGCCTGTGGTTATGGCTGTACCTAACCCCAATTTTTCAGGTCTAGAAATCAAATGAATATTGCTATATTTCTGTTGTAGCTTCTTTATTATGTCTGCTGTTCCGTCAGGGCTGGAGTCGTCGACCACTACTAGAGAGTCAAGTTTTAATTCTTCGATCTCACGAATTAGACTCTCTATGTTTTCAGCTTCACAGTATGTGGGCAGAATAACGGCTACTGACACTTTTACTTAGCAACCTCCTCCTTCAGTTTGAGCAAAGCTCTGTGTATAGCGTGGCTTCGGTTGGCAAAGACTCCTTTCTCTATCATGTGATCTATCCAGACCAAGAAGTCTCTATCAATTGCAATGGAAATTCGGGCTTTCTTCTTGGATTCAACAGGTTTCCCCAAACTTTTTTCATGCTCCCTTGTAGGAATAGTTAATACAAATTCCTAACGATTCTAGGTTTTATAACTGAGTGAGTTTATAACGCTTGCGCAAAAAAACAAACAGAAACTAAGACTTTTCACTGAAAAGTCTGAAGGCGCAGGAAGTAACTACAAACTAAATCCATTATATTTTTATAATGGGGGTTTAAATCTCTCAAGGGGAAGTCTCATTGTCTTCAAAAAGGAAGAAGAAAAAGCTGGGTGAGGAGCACCTTCAGCGTGTCATTGACCTGTGTAGGTCTGTGGAAGAGAGGGGACTCGACCCGTTTCTCGTGGACGTTAACGATGTGATAGGCATAATTAGAGAGTATTTTCCAGAGTGGGAGTCAATCGACGAGTTTAGTTTAGACGCTGAAGCGATTAATCGTTTGGCTTCGGTTATCAAGTTGCAGAGTGACTGGGTTAGGCACAGGTCAACGTCTCTTTACACCGACCCCTTTTTGCTTGAGGAGAAATTGCGTAAGCTGAGCCGAAAGAGTTTGGCTACTTTGTTTTTGAAATCTTGGCATCCTATTATTGAGATGGAACAGATTTCACCTCATAGCCTCTCTGAAGCCATCAAGTATTGGCAGAGTCTTCTTCCGCTTAGAGAACGCTGGACAAAAACAGAGTTTTTGAAGACCGAGTTGGGTGCTACTTCTAGGGAGGAGTTGATCAGGCAACAAATAATGGCTGAGAAAGTTTTCACTGAGGAGTTGGAAACGCTCTGGCGAGAACTAAGGCAAACGGTTGGCAAAGACGAGAAGATTCCCTACTGGGGTTTTGTGGGCGCGGATACGTATGAAGAAACTGTATGGCGAGCTTACATGACTAGTTTTCTTGTTACCTATGGATACGCAACTTTTGAGGTGCACCGTTTAGAGGAGGAAATATTCATCATACCCTTTAGCAAACCGCGTTCTTTGCTTGGGAAGAAGCATGTGGTTTCTATTCCTGTTTCTGTCAGCGTTGAGGAGTGGAGGCGTTGGAGAGAGAGCAGGCGCGATTGAAGAGAAAAGCGCTCTATTTGAGGAAGCTCAAGCGGGCTACTCATCTGCTTTTTTATCGGCGGCATCGAAAGCCTGGAGTGAAGGGCTGGGAGTTGAGGAAGAGGCTGGGCTCAGACTATCCTAAAGTGTTGGGATTGTTGGATGCATACTTGGAGAAGCTGGACTTGCAGGTTAAGACGGTTTTTGAGGGAGAGAAGCCTGCAGAGAAGCCTACGTTGGAGCAGCTGGACAGGGCTAGGTTTTACATAACTCTACGGGGTGGGCTGACGCCTAAGGAGACTAAGATGAGTGGTTGGCGCATCGACGACATCGCTGGCTTAGCCATAGCTATTTCTTACATAATATCCAAGAGGGGAAAAGCTCCACGAGACGAGGTGGAAGAACTGCTCCGCGACAAGTTGCCTGGCTGGAGAGTCGATCTTAACATGGACCGTTACATTCGAGCGGGCTACTTAGCCCAAGACGAGAACAGACAGTTGTATCTGGACTGGAGAACACGGGCTGAGGTGGATGAAAAAGCTCTAATAGACTTGCTTCTGACAGCTGAGAAAACCGAAGGAGAAAAGGCGGCTTAGTTTTTCTTTTTTTTATCTGACCCTTCTGTAAATTAGGGCTACAATGATTACTAATATGAGCACTGCTAGGATGAGGAATGGGCTGTTGAGAAATACGTCCTCAAAGTATGGAATCTCGTATGTTATCGTGTCTCCCTGGGCTTGAACGTTTGTGGCAGCTGCAGGCAATGTGATTTTAAATGATAACACGTTGAAGAAGCCTGTTCCATGGGTTTCGATGTAGTATGTTGTTTGGTTGGGTTTTTGCCATTTTTCAACTGGTTCAGCAAAGTATTGAGTGAAGTCTATTAAAAAACTGTTTGTTAAATTGACCTGAAACTTTCTCCACTCTGTTTTCACTTGGTAAGTTTTTCTCATTGCTGTTCTGTTTATTGTGAAGCTTATGATGTCTGAGCCGCCCAAGTAAAATGAGACACGTATTGTCTTAGTTGCATTATCATACGTATTGGGTTGGAAATCGTAATTGACGTGTGTTAGATTTTGCTTCTCTAGGTTTTTCACTATAATGTTTGGAATGGTTGAGCTGTTAAATTGGTTGTTGGTCATGGTCTCATTGTAACTGGTGGAGTCGAGGTTCTCAAGATTGTAGGTTATCTTGATGTTGTCTTCAACTGTGCTATCCACAGAGACAGAGGCATGAGCTGGCGCAACTAAGACGACTACGAGAACAACGAGGAAGACGAAGGTTGGAACGGTTTTTTTCATCAGGTTTTCTCCAGTTTGTTGGTGCATACTCGTTGTGGGTTTAGGCTTTAAATGTTGTTGTGGCACGCCTTTTTGAAGTTGTAAGCCGATTCTGACCTCTAACGGGCTGTGGGCGTCAAGACTCGGTTCATGGCGTCATCTGCTATGGCAACCGCGTAGCCAGCAATTCTTCTGAGGTCGCGGGCGATCATGCCTAGGGTTACAGCCGTGTCTACGTCTCCTATTTTTTCCATGACCTTCTTGAGGAGTGCTTCCTCCCTCTTTCTGGTCTCGTCCATCTTAGCCATGACGCTTATGGCGAGTTTAACGTCTTTTTTTAAGAAGGCTTCAACGGCGTTTTTCTGCATTTCGTAGGCAACTTGTGACATGCTTGCAATCAGACTTGAAACCTCCGGGTCAACTCCTCTTCTACTCTCCAGACTCAGAAAGTGGCTGGCAATGGACGAAGAATGATAGACAAGTCGGCTGAGGTCTCGGGCAATCAACGCAAAGGTTATGCACTCTTGACAGTTTTTCACGCCGACCTTTCCCGCAATTGTTCGACTTAGGCTGGCGAGTGCCACCTGTCGTATAGTGACGCGGTAGTGTCTTTGAGCCTCCTGGCTTCTTTCTAACACTTCCTTAGCGAGGAGAAGGTTCCAATCAACTAGCGATTTTACAGCGTCCTCTTGTAGCCTGAGCGAGAAAGCAGATGTCTTTTCAATCAACGATTCCAGCGAGAATGTGGCTGGGTCAATCAAAACTTGGAAGCTCAGTCTGTTCGCTTCTTCCTCGGCTACTTCGACACCGGGCAACTCTGTTCGGAGTTGTTTGAGGCGCCTTTTCTGTTCGGCTGAGATGATCTTCTTTGAGATTATGTTGATTCGGCTGCTCCCTTGAATGTAATAAGTGTCTATGCAGTATTCAAGTGCTCGCAAACTGGGATAGTCTTCAAACGAAAGCGTCACTTCCAAGGGCTTTTCAAAGGTCATCGCTACTGGAAAAATTCTTATAGAACCGTCTTCCTCCTCTGAAACTGCGATTTGTTCGCCGCTCTTCATCTTCCTTTTTTCAACCCACTGTTTAGGCAGTGAGAGCGTGAAGCTTCCACCCTTGATTTTTTGTAATTTTCTAATTTCCAAGCGTGTTTCCCTCTGTTACGCCTGTAAGTCACTACACAATACTCGGTGTATATAAGTTATATAAAATATCAGTTGAAAATATTTTTTCCGTAATGATTAAATCAAACCGTAACAACGCTTATACTTCAAGAATTCAAAGACCTGTCAGACTCGTGAGGCTTATGACCGTTCAAGTGAGAGTTTTATTTCACGCCATGTTCAAAGAAGTTGCTGGAACTAGAGAAATCACTCAAGAATTGAATGTTGATTCTACTCTTGGAGAGGTCTTGGAGGAACTGGCCAAGAAGTATGGAAAAGATTTCAAAACGATAGTTGACCCAAAAAGTGGACAAATCAGTGCCGAGACCTGGGTTATGCTGAACGGTCAGAGCGTCAGAAAAGTCGACATACAATTGAAGGATAAAGACGTTATTATGATATCTGTTCCTGTGGGAGGAGGCTGACGCTTCATTGAGCGAGGTCAGGTGTGTAAACTGTTTAAAAAGGTTTCAAGTTCCACAAAACGCTGAGACAGCTACTTGTCCTCATTGCAAAACCAAGTATCGTATTTCTTGGCCGGCGCCCAATCAGCCTAAGGTGCGAGGGTTAGCGTAAAAAGGCTTCAAAGAGGGCACTCACGTTTGGTTTGGAACAGAAAAATCGCTTACATCGACTTGTCAACGGGTAAGGTTGTTCAGAAACCCATCCCAAAGGAGGTGCGCTCACTATATCTGGGCGGCAGAGGCGCCGACATGTACCTCCTCTACAATCACCTAAAGCCAAAAACTAACCCTCTTAGTTCCGAAAACGTGCTTTTAATCGGTGCGGGGTTGTTGGTAGGCATTCCCTGCCTTGGGGCTGCACGGTGCGACATCGCCGCAAAGTCGCCTCTCACTGGCGCTGTTGGAGACTCCAACATAGGCGGCTTCTTCGGACTCGAATTGAAATTGGCTGGTTTTGACCACTTAGTCATCTGTGGAAGGGCAGCAGAACCAGTCTACATTTGGATAAACGACGGCGAGATCAGCGTTGAAGACGCTTCGCATCTCTGGGGAAAGGACACGTTTGAAACTCAAACCATTATGAGAGACGACCGTGGCGACCAAGACATCAAAAGTCTCGTAGTAGGAGTTGCTGGCGAAAAACTCGTCAGATTTGCCAACATACGCACTGGAATGAAGAACTCGGCTGGCAGAACGGGCATGGGCGCTGTCATGGGCTCTAAAAACCTCAAGGCTATTGCGATTAGAGGAACAACGAGTTTAGAATTTGCTCATGCAGGCGAACTTCTTGATTACTGCAAAGAAATGAATGAAATGATAATGAGCACGAGGTGGTCCAAGGCTCAGTCAAGATGGGGCACAATGATAATCTACAGCAACACAAACAC
>Ga0315310_10000181_pt1 | contig 42687 bp, 29 predicted proteins | sample TDP5_MG_FD_203630 | JGI IMG/M metagenome (GOLD analysis project Ga0315310, IMG submission 203630) | Freshwater sediment microbial communities from Lake Towuti, South Sulawesi, Indonesia - TDP5 | ecosystem: Environmental > Aquatic > Freshwater > Lake > Sediment | place: Indonesia: South Sulawesi...
AGTCAGCAAAAATGGCATATATTCTATCAATGTCGCGATTATTGGACCCGCTGGGGTCGGCAAAACTGCAGCTACAAAATTTTTTTGCGAGCGTTTTGTAAAAGCTGCAGAGAAAAGAGATACCAATATTATTTATGCCTATTATAACTGTTACACCTTCCGGACTAAAAGTGCTATTTTACGTGATTTAATTTCAAAATATTTCACTATTACAAGTCGGGGATATTCTGATTATGAATTATTGGGAATGCTAACGCTGCGTCTAAGAAAAGAGAACAAGCAATTGCTCATTGTTCTGGATGAAGCCAATATTCTTGGGGCTGAGGATCTTCTGAGTATCATTCATGCGCCTGAAATTCCTGGATTTGGAGAAGCTCGGATTTCCACAATCATCATAAGCCGCCCCACTGAATTTCAAATGGCTCTGAGTACCCCTCTTTCCGGGCATATCACTGATAAAATTCAGATGAATGGCTATTCCTACGATGATTTGAAAGAAATTTTGCCATATCGCGCAGAACTTGCGTTTCATCCGTCCGCTATTTCTGAAGAGATTATCGAGATGGTGATCCAAATTGCCTCACAAACACAGAACGCACGCCATGGCATCGAAATTCTGTATCATGCTGGGAAAATAGCCGATCGCGAGGATAAGGACCATATTACTGAAGACATGATTCGTATAGCGAAGGGTGATGTGTATCCCGAATTACGTCCTGATATCTTGAACGACTTAAAATTCCATGAATTATTGACGGCTCTGGCAATAGCAAAACGCCTTAAACATTCAGGTATTACAGCGACTACCGTAAATGAATCTTATGAATACTATTGTATTTCGTGTGATGAATATTCTGTCACGCCTAATGCCCTCCCTACCTTTCGTCGGCAACTTGATATCCTCCAGCAATTGGGAATTATTGGAAAAGACGTTCTTCCCCTGCACCGTGGCAAGCGAGGACGGCGTGGCCGTATAACTCTTTTTGATATTCCCGCTACCATTCTCGAAGAACGTACCCGACAATTATTAGAGCAACAGAAGCAACCGAATGATACCGATAAAATTTAATTCTTCTTGAACAGCCAAATCCATGTAGGAATGAAAAAGCGTAATAATCCATAGGTTTGCGCTAAAAATCGACATATAAAAGTTGGTACTGCGGGATAGAATTCTGTAGAATTTTGTAGAAAGAACGGAACGAGATCTCTTACTTGCTTAAACCCAATCTTCGAAATTACCTTTAAAATTTTATAATTAAGATAATTCAAAGCAAAATCCTTTCTTATTTTTATATTGACAATTTTTTGAAATAACCAATGGGGAAGATAGGTAATAAAAGGGATATTTGTATGGGGCTCTATTGGATATAATCTATTTGGTAAAGCAAGATAGACGATTCCCTTTTCTTTAAGCACAAAATAAATCTCTTCAAGATATTTTTTAACATTGAAGACATGTTCCAGCACCATTTGAGAAATAATGAGATGAAAAGACCCTACTTTAAATGGTAAAAATTCTCCCACCGCCTTTATAAATTGAAATTGTTCACCTTTTCTTCTTTTTCTCAAAAATGATGCGATTCGATCAATACCAATAGTTAAACCATGGACTTCTAGTCCTCTTGTAATCATTCCAAGTCCTGTTCCATCATCAAGAACATTCCTTTCCCCTGGCTGCAAATAATTTAAGATTTTGCCAATCCGTCTCAAAATTATGTTTTTTCGATTTAGATTTTTTAAAAAAAATCGCATTTATTTCTGAAACTTCCTTAAGTTGTTTTGATATCCATTAATTGGATCTTTTTCTTTCGGGATAGTTTTTTAATTTCTCGTTCGCGTCGCATGGCATCTTGTACTGAAACATGTTCCTCATAATATAACAGTTGCACTGACCCATGCGCTTTTGTATATTTTGCCCCTTTTCCTATGTTATGTTCCTTTATTCTTCTATAAAGATCTTTCGTGTATCCTGTATAAAAAGAGTTGTCTTTCTCACATTTTAGAATATATACATAAAAATGGCCCATTTTGATCAACTTTACACACTCACAACTAACTTTTTAATCCTCATATTCTTCAAGGAATATAGAATTATCGCTTTGCAATGTTTTTCAATGCATTTATCGCATCTTTCACGTAAATTTCTTGGTTTGATTCTTGTTTCGATTCTAAAAAATATAGAATTTTTGAAATAAAATCGGGTGCTAAATAGACTGGGTCTAATCGATTTAAAAATTGATACCAAAATTCTTCTAAATAAGATAAAATTTCCCGTTCGATAATTAATGCTTGTTGATCTTGAAGTTTATATTTAAATTTTCTACTAAAAAGGGTTCTCTCGATAATAAAAGATGTAACATCATATAGCAAAATTCCAATATCTCTTGGGACAAACTCAATTGTGCCACCACCTCCCGTACCCCAATCAATCATAATGAATTCATTTGCAATATTCGTTTGATCATACCGAATATGTTCACCTTTTAGGTCATTATGCGTTGTTATCGTCCATAATCGATTTAGTAACGCCGGAATCTGTGAAGTTAAAGTTTCCTGAGGTAAAATAGTAGTCTCATAGGAAGGTACGATTTCAATAGTTCCTGTTTGGGTATCTAATTCTTGACCTCCCAAGACATTATACAACAAGACTTCAAAAGAAATAGATAATTTAAATTCCATCCAGAGAATTGAGGCAAATTGGAGTTTCTTTCCATGGTAATACTCTTTTATCACTTCTGATTCATCATATTCTCCCGAAGAATCATAAAATATTTTCTCGTCCAATTTTTGTTTAATTGTATATAATTCTTCATCTTCATCTACAATAGCTCTGAAGACTCTTATCGCTGCATTATATTCTTCTGAAGAAATTGCCTTTTTCATATATTTATTATTCAAGAACCCATATAATCCTTTGAAAAACTTTATGAATGCCCCATTTTCCCAATAGAAAGGTCTTGGAGTAGGAAATCCCATGCTGTAGAGTTGCTTCTGTTTCTGAAATTCTTCCCTTCCTGCTAAATAATTCCCAACCTTTGCCACATAAGCGAAGCCAGGTTCATCTTTCACAATATATCTTAAAATACTATTCGTCGGTCTCCTATTTCCAGGCCCTGGCATATAGGCCGATTTTTCTAAACTCCATTGATCTATATCAACGAACTCGGGTAGTGAAAAACTTTCTCGATGTTGCTGAAGGTACTTCTTCACGGTGTCATTGCTCATGAGATTAATTGCAATCTCATATTCCTGATTCGGAAACAGGTACCGTAAGTCAATCCGACTCAACGGTGAAAAATAATTTGGCGGAATATAATCTCTCTGAATAAATTTCTTTAAGTCTATCTCATCCAAATTTATCCACGGCATGAAGCACAATCACCATTTCTGGGAATTATTTCTCTTAACAATTAAATTGGTTAGATTATAAACTCATGAGGTACCGTAAGTCAATCCGACTCAACGGTGAAAAATAATTTGGCGGAATATAATCTCTCTGAATAAATTTCTTTAAGTCTATCTCATCCAAATTTATTTAAATTACCCTAATTTTCAATTCAGTGGTAGACTCGAAAAAATATAAATTTTGAAAAATATTAATATTTAAAAACTACAATAATATATCTGACTGACATAAATTTTATATCTTATGAAAAATAGAGACTGCGGATGATATAATATGGAAGATACTGTAGTAATCTCTTCAATTCGAATTAATAAAAGACTTGCACAAAAGCTCGAGTTTGTAGCGAAAAAGGAAGGAATTACAAAAACTGATGTTATTCGTCGATCATTGGAACTTTATCTTGCAAAAGAATTTGAACCAAAACCAAAAACCGCTGAAGATATTTTAGTTCAAGTTTATAAACGTACAGGAAGAATTCCTGAAATAAAACGTGACGTGAAAGAACTATTTGATGAATCTTATAAGGAAGAACCTCTTTGAGACTTGCTTTGGATACCTCGGTTTTAGTTGCGTATTTTTTAGAAGAGGATAAGTTGCATTCCAAAGCACTAGCATTAATGAATAAGATTTTATCAAATGAGATAGAATATGTGTGTATTGGTAAAATAAATCTTGCAGAGATAGGTTACATCTTGGAACGGGCAACTAATGATTCCAATTTTGTCTATAATTGTCTTTTTTCCACATTAAATGAAATGAATCTCGATATAATAGATTCTACGTGGGATTTTCTAATAGTTCAAGCCCACCTTAAGGCCATAAATACGATTTCATTTTGCGATAATGCAACTTTGGCCGCAGCATCCTTGACTCAATCAGAAGCGCTATTTACAAAAGAAAAAGAGATAATTTCTAAAGAAAAAGACCAGATAAAAGGCGCAAAACTTATCTTTTTAGAAGATATCATTTAAATTCAGTAAAAACCAAGAAATTCCTTTGAAATTGGTTTCTTATGAAAATCCAAGTCCAATTGAGAAATAATCTAATCGTGCAATCCGGGACCATTAATGGGGGTTATGTGGTTTGGAGTCTATATGGAGGTAGCCCGCATCAAGAAGTTGAAATTTCAAATTTAAATCCCACTTTCAAAATTCGTAAGCTAGAAGAGACAAACTATGCAGGGTATATTAAATTACCATCCTTAATAGCTGGAACTGAATTTACTTTTAAAGTAGGCTTAATTTTTTCAAATGAATCCCTTAAATTTCCTCTAATCAATTTTCATTTTACTTCTTATCAGAAATCACTTCTTATTCAGTACTGTCGGAACTCAAAATTTTGGGAAATTAATGACCCTGAGCTTATTGAAATAGCCGCAAATCTTTTGACTGAATCAGATGATGACGTCCTCAAATATTTGCAGAACGCATTTCAATTCGTTCGTGACAACATTAAATTCCGGGAAAATCTCGATCAGCGGCTGGGCGCAAGGCTTGCATTGAAAGAAGGGAAGGGAGATTGCGATGAATTCTCAGACCTGTTCATAACCTTATGTCGCATAAATCGTATTCCCGCTCGCCGAGTCATGGGTATATTGCTCACTGATGTAGAAAAATTCAGCCTTCATGCGTGGAGTGAAATATATGTGCCCCTTTATGATCAATGGATTCCTTTTGACGTGGCATTAAACGAGTTTGGGTCAATCCGATGGAACTATTTAATTCGTGTCCATAGTGGTCTTTATAGTGATATACCTCTTATTCGCTTCAAATCGAAAGTTAATAGAAACTTTCAAGTCAAATTTGGAGAAAATGATATTTCCCAAATTTCCCTTTTAACTTAAATAAATATTTGCTTTGCAAAATATACAATTCTCAAAATAACGCAAACTCCTCCCATTTTCATGGATACAATGAAATATACTCTCAAATAGTTATTTCGTAAACTATAAATTATCAAAAAATCTTAATTTCATCAATGATTTCAAGTCACTTTATTTCAAATTTCCTAGCGCTCGATTGGAATGAGCAATTAACATTCTCTCTCATTTTATTTTCTGCAGGACTTATCTGCTTATTCAGCGCAATTCTTCTGGCAATCTATCTCATAAAGAGCCATCGCTTTTCAACTCCCTCTGTAAAAGAATCCCTTAGTTCTCTTAAGAAAGATAAGGAGTTATCGCGTCTTTCACGTTTAAAAAACAAGATTCGATCGTTTTTTAAGCGAAAAAAAAGTCCCCTTCAACCTTCAAGGAGCTATAATCTAGATATTGAATCGAATAATATAATCGAATTTCTGCCAGAACCCTCGAAAAACGAACTAAATTCTTCAGATTAATTCTTTTAAAAATGTAAGTCCCATAAAATATTCACATATTTCACAGATTTTTAGCCTTATTAATCTTTAATTACATTATGAAGATACGCTGTCAAGGATGCAAAAATTATAAAAATATAAAGCAATTGCCTGATTTCCAAGTAACTTTCAATAATTGGTGCGAATTATTTCAAGCGCCCTCTGGCTTAATAACAACATGTGATTACCTTCCAAAGAAGGTAAAAGACCTTCCCGTCCCAAAAATCGAACGTCAATTAAATGAATTTTTCAATATTTTCTTAAAACGCCCTCAAGCCTCCGCTCCTCCTTTTACCAAGTAATCTTTTTTGAGAATCGCTCTATAGATGAGCGATTCTTTTTTAGGACATTTCTGAATTTCTTTGGTTTTTTTTTAATAGATATCAAATTCGTTCCATGATTTTAGAAGAAGATTTTTAAATTTTAATACTATTTTTTAACTATTAATTTTGTCAAATCCTAAAAATTCGCCCTCTAAAAGGTGAAAAAGATGATAGTTCTGAATAAGTTTTGGAGAACCCTTATGTTTAAAGATAAAAAACTGAACGGGTTCTTTTTATTTGCGATCATTTTTCTCTCTGGATTTATTGGGATTTACGGTATTATTATCCCATCGCTCCTAAATAGACCTTTAAATAAGGATTCAACCTTTAGTAGTGAATCCGGATCGAATTTAGGCTATGAAGAAATCATTCGGGTGAATATCGACAAGTATGGGAACCTCACAGTCCAAGGATCCTTCCAAGGTCCGCAGGTCACCCCCGCTGTGAATTGGGCTCTCCCCGAATATAAGGCTATATACATGTTAAAGTTAGATGTAGTGAATCCATTGTCTAGCGCCTCTTTTTATCAAGTGGAAATCCAAGCACTTAATCCTGCCCTGTCACGCAATGACGTATATCTTCATATCTTTTTCCTAATGGATAAAAAATCTATCGTTGCTCAAGGTATGGCAGATCCCTTTGTGCCAAATCCAAATCAGATATCCCAGATCGCTTCAATTGTGAAGCAGGATCTAGAGCGGGCATTCGGGATTTCCAATAACTTCACAGCAACTCCTATTGGAGATTGCTACTTTTGGGATCAACTAAAAGTGCTTACCTATGCATTCAATTTCTCCGGTCAAATAAATTACGACTATTTTCTCCAATATTTTAAAGACCACACTCCTAGAGGGTTGGCAGATTCCTTCTCTATGCCTCGCCTCAGAAATACTAATTCATGGCTCTATTGGGAGTATACCAACCTATGGGCTCCTTGGACTGAAAGAGTATCTGCTCTCTCGCGCTCTCCATTGGCTGATTATAATTCCTCCTTCGAATGCAACGTTCTCTTAAACTATCCCAGATTCTTCGGAGCCGGCTATCCTTCTTTCACTGAGGAGCAATTTAATCTTAACGAGGTGATCGATGTTCCTCTTACTCCGCTAATCAATGTAAATGAAGCCCCGTATTCATGCTCTGAAGTAGAGATCTTGGTAGAAAATGGTAATATCACTTCCACGACAAGTTCGGCTTACCACATTCCACGCTATATAGGGCTCGATCAGGATTGGTGGCTCCTCCAGAATACTTCTATGTATCATTCTTCCGTAACTGGTTTAGGAAATGTCTCCGATATTACTGTTTCCTTCACTGCACCGCTCATAAATCTGACAGTAGTTATGCCCCCACCCCCCCCGACTACAGTAAAGGGGACTGTGAACCTTTTAGCCTATATGAAATGCGGCGATTTGGGATATCCGATGTATATATTTGGTGAAATCGTCAATGAAGCGACTTTCAAACGCCTATTTATCAATGACCAGTCCTATTGGTATCGACTTTCCTCTAAAGCCGTGGAATTTATTCCTCTAATGTCAATGATTGAGGGAATATATACCGGCGTCTGGGCTAATTCTTATCACTATCCCAATGGCAACTACTACCTTTATGTCACCGCCCGCCTGTCCGAATTATCATCGCGTGGTCCCCGAGGATTCTTCGCCGGGAATGTCTATAACTTCTCTCGATTCACGGTAAATAACCCACTTTCCAGTAATCTCACAGTCCTATCCCCCTTGCCGAATGCAGTCGTCTCCAAAAATGTGACCATTAGTGCGAATATTACCAACCCCACATCCATTCTGAAGGTAGAATACCTCATCATTAATCTTACCGAATATTTCTTGGGCATGTTCTGGGATCCTACCCCCATGATCAATGGGACGCTTAATAGGGTTGCCACTACTTGGAGCGCCGTCTGGAATTCCGTAAGGGTGCCGAGCACCTATGATTATGTCCTTCGCATTAAAGTGACCGACATCAATGATACTTTCTTCACAGATATCCGGATCACGGTGAATAATACGCTATTTCAAGAGAACATCCCGATCTATGCCCCAATGGGCGCGGCACCCCCCTACGGATATGATCTCTATATTGGCACGGTTGATACGCCCTATTTTAGGGATCCTTGGCTAGGAGGTGGGGGCAGAGGGCCCACTCCACATTCGTTCTTCGGCTTTGGTGTTGACTTCGGGATGCATTTTACATCTTTGCTCTACCAGGATGTCATCGGAGTATTCTTTTTGGCGGATAAACCTGGAACCAACAATCCTGTCTGGAATATGATAGGTAACATTCCAGACCTCGATTACGGGATGAGCATCCTCATGTTGGATGGTTCTGTGCAAAGTCAACTGACGAGTTTCGCCATAATGCAAGATGCAAAGGCGGCTTTTAATCTACCGAACGACCTTAATTTCCTTGGCAAATATACTATGGAAATAGGGCCTGGCAATCTCGCTTATTTCTTCACCTATGGCGACTCCTATACGACCACTACTTATGATGACTTCATTGACAAATTCCATGCAAGTATTCCTTCCGGATTGGCAGGGCTCTATACCAAACAAAACATGACCCAAGCCAATCTCAATTCGTCTATCTTCTTCGGTTGGATGAATCCTAACGGTGTGATGGGCGCCAACATGTTTAGCAGCTCACCCTATAAGAATTATAATTTCGGCTTTAGCGCCTACATTTCCCCCAGTATCTGGTTCCCCAACTACTTCGCCAGTGCGCTTGGAGGTACTCACAGCATTTCCTTAAAGAAACTCTTCCCCCAAATTCCCCAAATTCAGGCATGCGCCCCGACCGTTGCCAGTACGGTGCTTTCTGGGTTTGGTCCAAACTTTCTGAATATGCCAGTGGGGGCTAACGTGTTTAACGCCAATATCACGGATTGGTACCCTAAGGATCCTTCCCGTGTGAATGTTACTCCCTTAATCGGATTCCCTATTATGTCTACTCGAAACATTATTCTTTTCACGATGTTGAATACGGCGAATAAACCAATAGGTCTCATTAAAACAGACGATATTCGTTTGAACTTCACGGGACCTTTCATCTCAAATAACATTCTTACTCCAGCTGATATGCAACCTGTTCAGCTTGACCAGTATAATGCCACCGTTGCGATCAAAGTACAATCGGGCACAGTGAACTACACCCACTATGATATAAGTCCACTCCACGAGCAGGGCTCTAGGATAGATGGAGATTTTATCTATAATGGGAAAAATTATACCCATACCATTGACTCTTTGAGGTTAAGAGCCGGTCCCTATCAACTCAATGCTTATATCCGCGATAATCGTGGCATTTGGGCCCTTAATCGCACTATTTTCTATGTGAATAATACAGGGCGGTTCACCGCTGTGGATATTTACATCAACGATATGGGCGATGTGGAGCTTGGATATGGAGTAGATTGGTCGTCCTTCCCTTCTTTCGGATACGGGATAGAACTGGGCATCGATCCGACGGTTTTTAACCTGACCGATATTATAAATGTGGATATTACTATTATGGACGAAAATACGTCTAACGCCCTGTCGGCTTTTGGGTCTTCGGAGAACTGGAATCTATTACTCACTATAAATGGATACTCAGGTACAACCCAAGAAAGGCTCAGAGAAATAGCCAGTCCCATGATTGCCGAGCTCGAAAGAGTATTTAATATTCCTGGGATGCTTAAGGAACTTGAGGACTTTTATGGTCTATCTGTTTTTGGTACTGACCGTATCGCCTTTGCTATGAACTATACCACGGAACGCGATTTTAATTACTTCCTCGATCACTATGAAACGGTTCGATGTGGTAATCTTTCGAATCTCTTCTCTAAAGAGAATATCCTCCGAGCGGACCACGCTTATATTCAATTCTCCATCTGGGCCGACTGGTTCTTACGCCCGTATCTATCCGGGTTGGGTATCCCTGAACGTGCAGATTGTGGTGACCTCGTATCCCCCCAAGTATGGATGCGATTTGAGAAGGTCTATGATTATTCCATTATGAATCAACCCCATCAATTCTCTTTAGCGCAATTTCTCGGTATCCAGCAAATTAATAGCATTGAAGAGTCCGGATTGACATCGGCTCAAACTATCATTCGCACTCATGTGGCTTGCGGGAGCCACACCGAGGTGTTTCCTGACGATCCCACCTATACGGTGTACGAAGGCGAATCCAATGGATATGACATTTATCGCTACGAATTATTCCCTGGCTTAAACTTCACCACCGATATCCGATTTAATTTCACCGCTCCTTATACTTCTATCCAAATTATCTCACCACTTTCAGGGTCTATTATTCATGGAGATGTCAGGATTATCGCGAATGCCACGATGCTCGCCCCGCCACCAAATTACGTTTACCTCTCTATCTGCCCAGCAGGGGCTTATATGGGCCCCGAACTTATCTTTTCCACTTGTATAATTAGACAGCTCGAATTGCTCTATGATCCTGTCAACCAGTATTGGAGTTATCTCTGGGAAACCCTCCAAGATGAGGTACCTAACGGCTGGTATGACCTGATTTTCTTTTTCTATGACGCCACCTTCCGTCTACAGCGTGATTATTGCACTGTCCATCTTTATAATACATATTATCAAGAAGCTATGTCAGTAATTGTAGAGCAGAATGGAAACGTGAGCGTGAGGTTTAATTTCCAAGGGAACGCCATCAAGGATTCGCTCGACTATTCGATCCCTGAATATCAAAGTGTTGCGCTGCTCAGTTTTGCTGCGTTTAATGCCTATAATGGCTATAGTAATCTCACGAAAACCTTGTTTATGGAACAATTCCAAGGGCCGCCGCTAGATTTCGGTCTAAGCGTGCTCTTCTCAATGGATACGCAAGAAGAAGAGGCCCTTCTCCTTGCTACACCCATTAAGGATGATTTTGAGCGCGCCTTCGGACTCGAAGGAAAATTGTCACATATCTATACGGGTATCTTTATTATTCCGGTGGGTTATGGTAATCAAATGCCTTTCAGATTTGTATCCTTTGGAAACAATTACTCGCCCTCGATCACTTACGACTACTTCATTTCTTATTTCCACCACCAACTCCCCTCTGGCTTAAATAATTCGATGCCCGCCGCTTCTCTCAAAGCAACAGAATCCTTTTTAATGTGGGTGGCAACCCCGGGGAGCCTATCACTCTTCCAAAAAACGAATCCTCCCACTATTGAATATGCCCCGCTGATGATGATGGCTGATCTATTTTATCCTCAATATCTAGGCAGCAATTTTATGGGGTCTAAACTGACTTCTCATTCTTTATCTCTCCGTAATCTACTCGGTATCCCTCAAGTGAATTTTGCATCCCTTACCACAGCCGATAGCTTCGGAACCGACGTACAAATTTATGTAGAGAATGGGAATATCACCACCTTTTATCCGAATATTCCCTACGTGACTCAGTTAAATACTTATAGTGGCAACAATATATGGATGAACCCAACGAGCCGAAACACGTATAATACCGGGAGTCAAACTTGGAATAATCGGATTTATGCCTTTGGTCCTTGGGACGATATCAATCTCACTTTTGAGGAACCCATATCACGCCCCATCATCTTAACCCCCTCAGCTGGTATGGTTGTTGATGGAATGGTTAATCTCAGCGTGTTGGTGCAAAAGCAGACTGCCATCCGTGAGGTTTCAGTCAAATTTTATACCGAATCCGAATTCGCCAAATTGGAATCTTATAAGATCATCGGTGGAAGTCAAACAATGCCATATGTTCGACCCGAGGGGCTGTTGGGTTATGATACAATGGCCTATGTGGGCGATGGTAAGTGGAACTTCACTTGGAATGTCCATGGAATCCCAGATGGCTCCTATTGGGTCGAGTTTGTGGTTGAAACTGAAAACGGGCTCTATTCCTACAACTCCACACGCGTTCTCATTTCAAATTCGAATCTCTTGGCGATAACAGTCCTCAGCCCTATCAATGGGGCTACAGTATCGGGATACGTTGAATTGCGTGCTCGAATAACCAACTCGACCCCGATCATGTTCCCACAAATAATAGTTGTGGAAGGAACGTTATTTAACCCTGTGTGGTCCGGAATTCTTGAACCATTGGGTAGCAACATCTATTCCACCATCTGGCCATCTCAGGCTACCCATAACGGAACTTATCTTATCGCATTTCTGGCCTCTGATGCCTTTGGCGTCACATTCAATTTCTCCGTATCGATTACGGTGCGGAATCCTGGTATCACCTCCCAAATGGCTATCACCTCTCCCATCACCGTCTTCGAATGGTCCCACAATACCCAGTTCATGGTGATTGGTACCCGGAATTTCCCTATCATGTATATGTACTACGAAATCCGGCAAGAATATTTCGACCCCCAGTATAATCAATGGGTCGTGACCAGAACTATGGCAAGTGGCAATATGGAGGATCCAAAATCAATCTGGATCACCTCTGTCGATTCCACCGCCTGGGACTATCGCGTACAAGGAAGTGATGGGCACTGGTATAAAGCCTATTATTCCATATTCATACAAGGCTATGATACTTCGGAAACCGCCTTCGAACTCGAAAAGCGATTCCCCTTGGGACCTGCGGCTGTCCAACTAGCTAGAATTACCTCTCCCCTCCCCTATGACACTGTTTCGGATCTTGTAACCGTCTGGGTAAATCGCACAGATATTAGTGATAGCTTACTCCGTGTTTACGGCGAGGTGCGACGCCTCTCAGATGGGAAGTGGATAACTGACCTCAGTTTCATTGTGAACCCCTCCTCCGCTGCCGCCAACTTCTTAAGCTATATTTTCCCTAACGATTTATACGAGATCACGGTATGGGGGACCACCCTCAACGGGTCCTTCATTGATCGCGTCTGGGTTTATTTTTCAAATTCCCCTGTCTTATCTGCGGCATGCATAACGCCCGCCTTATGGGCAACATTAACCGGGGCAGCAGTCCTTCAAATAGACATTACAACCCCGTATCCCCTCAACTATGTCCTAGCGCGAATTTATCAGGAGTGGAATCCATCACCACTTGTTACGCTCACTGGCTTCGTGCTAAATCCAATAAGTGGGTACTATGAACAACTATTTGATACGTCAACTCTCCCTGATGGGCAGTACCGGATCGAAATCGAAGTGCGAGATTTCAATTTACAGACAGTCCGAGACTGTAGTCACTTCTTCATTAACAATCCGCCTCATGTAATAATTATTGCGCCAATCAATGGGACGACGTTCGAGGAATACGATCCAATCACTATTGCGGTGCAAATTCCTGATGTTGATGTTCAACGGGTAGAAGTCTGGATCAACGGCACGTACTATCTCATGGATCTCACGCCAGGAGGCGGTTACTGGACTGCAATTTGGACCGAAACAATGGGTTGGCAGGGGCTTCAGTATCTTCAAATTCGCGCCTATGACTTCGGTGGGCTTGTTAGCGATACCGAATGGCTCTGGGTGAGTATCACCTCTTATACTCCTCCTAACGACCGAGCCGACCTGTACAGAGTCATCTCTACTAATTCTACTGGTGGCGAGCAAACCATATTTAACCAAGGGGAAACGGTCGAATATCATTGCACCATACGGGGCGACATCGGGAGTAACACCTACGTAGTAACTGCTCAAACGGATGATCCACTCCTCCAAGGTTACCTCCAAGTCAATGAAACCGTGACAGTGGTCGCTGGACAAGATATTGAAGTAGTGTTCTCCTATAATATAGGTCTAGAAGCTCCCACGGGAACCTACATGGTTCAGATTATTGTATGGACCGATTGGCCATGGAATGGCGGTATCTGCGTCGATTTCATAACCATTACTTTTCAAGTCGTGTGAGTCTGCATAACCACAGGTGAAACGATGAGATTTAGATGCGATAAACCCCAAATCTTCATAGGTCTGATGATTATTGGTCTGGTTTTCATCGCTCTAAATTGTGTCCTAATTCAAGGTCCGAATAATTCTTTCGCCAATAAAACGCAAACTAACCTGTCAAATAATACATTCCAGTCATTTCAAGGCAGCAACGCGGCTCTTGATACACGAACAGACGCGTTAATCTATAATCCTACTCAAATTATGCGTGTATGGGCAAATTTTACGTTTGAAAATGGGACCGCTATTCAGGGCGCAACGGTCGGCTTCCTTCTCACTGGTCCTCAGCTTGAGATACTCGCTACTAAAGCCAATATCACGGATGCGAACGGGATTTCAACCCAATCCTTTCTCATAGGGAGTTCGTATTATGATGGAAATTATACAATGTATGTAACGGCGATGAAAGGGCTGTACAACGCGTCCAAAATTCTCTTTGTTTGGGTAAATGCCTCAAACATTGAAATCTCCATGGAAGCCTCTTACTTAATTGGAGATATCATTAGAGTCTATACCTTTTTCAGATTCTATAATGGCATTCCCGTGGTTAATGCCCTTTGCGGTTTTATTTTACGAAATTCAACTGGTCCTCTGCAGAGTAAAGCGGCTTTCACCAATAGTTCTGGGATTGCGATACAATCATTTGGAACCACCAACTATAAAGAAGGCTATTATGAGATGTATGTAACTGGTAGCAAGGACAATTACACGAGCATTGCGAATCAAACCTTTTTTATCTCCGCGTACAATGGTCCTATCATCAAAAAGCCGAAACTGACACCAGATCCTCCAGCTTATAACCAAGTTCCAACGGTTAATGTGTCGATTGGAGTTTCACCTATCTACGCAACTATTACAAACGCTATTTTGAGTTATTATAATGGAACAGGTTGGTTTAATCAAACGATGACCAATTATACCAATCCCAATGCACAAGGGTTCGCATATTATCGTGCATCAATTCCCCCGCATGCTTGGAACACCCGCGTTTCCTATAAGATTTGGGCTAAGGATTCTCTAGGAAATCAAACCTGGAACGACAATATGAAACATTATTTTAATTTTACCATAATAGACCCGTATGCCCCTTTAATCGGATCACCAATCCAGAATGATACAAATATCCTTTATATGGAAGCGGTGAAGATTATGGTTCCGGTTACGGAACCTCCTTTAGCATCCAGCGTACAAGTAGTGATTCTGGGTTATTGGACCGGTGCAGGCTGGACCAATGTCACGATGGTTCGAGTGAGTGGGACCAATTATAACGGGAATTGGAATGGGACTATCCCAGCGCAGGCGTATGGGATCCGGGTTGCCTACCGAATCTTTGCACGAGATTTTGCGGGCAATATGGCGCTGAATAATAACGGTGGTAACTTCTTCAATTATACGGTGCGAGATCCGTATGCGCCCATCATCGGCACCCCCATTCAGAATGATACGAATATTGTTTATACGGAAGCAGTGAAAGTCATGGTCCCGGTTACAGAACCACTTCTCGCATCCGGTGTTCAAGCAGTGACTTTAAGTTATTGGACCGGTGCAGGCTGGACCAATGTCACCATGATCCGAGTGAGTGGGACCAATTATAACGGGAATTGGAATGGGACTATTCCAGCGCAGGCGTATGGAATCCGGGTTGCCTACCGAATCTTTGCACGAGACTTTGCGGGCAATACGGCGCTGAATAATAACGGTGGCAACTTCTTCAATTATACGGTGCAAGATCCGTATGCGCCCATCATCGGTACCCCCATTCAGAATGATACGAATATCGCTTATACGGAAGCGGTGAAAGTCATGGTCCAGGTGACCGAGCCCTTAATGGCATCCGGCGTGCAAGCAGTGACTTTAAGTTATTGGACCGGTGCAGGCTGGACCAACATCACGATGGTCCGAGTGAGTGGGACCTATTATAATGGGAATTGGAATGGGACTATCCCAGCGCAGGCGTATGGGATACGGGTTGCCTATCGAATCTTTACACGAGACTTTGCAGGCAATATGGCGCTGAATAATAACGGCGGCAATTATTTCAATTACACAATCAAAGATTTTTGGGAACCTTCTATTTCTCAAATTGAAATAAAAAATGCGCCAATTGCCTATGATATGGTTGCTAATATTACTTGTCACATCGTAGAACCACAAAATGCCGCCGGAGCCGACTTAGTAATTTTAAGGTATTTTAATGGATCAGTTTGGCGTAATCAAAAAATGAGCTTGTATAATGGCACTAATTATAATGGATACTATTCTGGTCTAATTCCAAAAGCTCCCCTAGGAACAATAGTGCGATTCTTGATTCGAGTGAATGATACGGCAGGAAATACACGCATTGATGATAACTCCAGCCATTATTATTCATATCACGTTGTAGATTATCTTCCTCCAAATGCAATAGTAAATCTTAGGGCAGAAGTTTTCATTGGTACAAAAGCTATTAATCTTTCATGGAGTCGTAATACAGAACTTGATTTAAAACATTACCAAATACATCGTTCCTTAACCGCTATAGGATTTAAACCAAATAGCACGAACAATATTTACAATACTACCATTACTCATTTCTTAGATACATCATTGATAAATGGAGTGCAGTATTTCTATATCGTGGTTGCTGTTGATTGGAGCCAAAAGGTAAGTAATTTCACAAAAATCGTAAATGGCACGCCAACCAATATTGTGAATAAAGGCGATTTTGTTAAAGTCTATCCCTATATCAACACTCGTCTTGTAATTACCAATGCTAATATTATACTAGACTTTATTGCTAGTAATAGTTTTGAACTGTGTGTTAATACGCTCTCCAGTGCCTCTGAATTCCCAGACCACGTTTTATTGATGAATTTCTATATTAATATAACAACTATTGGGAATCCCGGAACCGTGAATGGCATTATAACCTTGACCCTCAATTCTTCACTTGAATCTGGACTTGATATGAATAATTTTGCTATTTATTATTGGGATGGTGCTTCATGGAATAAGCTGGACTCTATTTATTATGCTGATAACCATAGTATTTCCGCAACATTCACCCATTTCAGCATTTTCGCGCCATTTGCAGTGACACTCAAACCGGTTTTTCCAAATTGGCTAATCTATCTTATTCTTATTGGCGCTGTTGCAGGTGTTGCAACGGTAGTCATCCTTGCGAAGCGGAAGAAAGTTGCCCCTAAAGGGCGAATCATCGAGCAGATTAATAAGAAAGGGCGAATTCGCATCGATCATCTTGCCAAAGAGGTAAAGATGGATCAAAGTGCATTAATTGACACCATTCTCAAAGGCATAGGTGAACATCAACTCCGGGGTTTCTTTGCGGATAAAAAGAAAGAATTTATAACCATCGATTTCCTAAAGACAGAGCTTAAAAAAATACTGGAAGGCGAATGAAATGCAACGAAAATTGGATTTAATGACAGTAGCAGGCAATTATAAATTGGAACTTGAAGATATAATCCTGACATTAACAGAATTAATTCAAGATGGTACTCAACACGGAATAATTGATAAGGAAAACAAGCAATTTTATCATATTACAGAAACCGAACAAAAAAATTTTATTTCCTTGCTATCAAAGGACAAAGTCCTTGTTAAAGATATAGCCAAGGAACTGGAAATTCCCTTGGATGCCTTTAAAGGTTGGCTCTTAATGCTAGTTAAAGCGAACAAGCTTCATGGAACCCTTGATTTCGAAGGTAATTATTTTATTCCCGAACCACTAATCCTCAAGGTGGTGAAAGAATCCTTCAAAAAATCAGGCAAATTAGGTCTTAAAGAAGCCTCAAATGCACTCAGACTTGAAGTTGATGTAATTAATAAAGCTATACAACAATTGCAGAGTTCTAAAGAACTCGAGGGACAATTCACCGTAGATAATGAATTTTTCATCACTATAAATCGATTAGAAGTTGATACAATCGATTTTATAAACCAAGAGAAGAAATTCCCACTCGAACGACTTGCCAGCACATTTAATTTGAATGAAAAAAGTGTAATGGAGTTAATAGAAGGACTGATTAATAGAAAAAGTATAAGTGGCACTATTACAAAGGATAAAGAATTTATTAGCGATGAATTACTTGACCAAGAATTAATAGAAACCATTAGTCCCTACCGTCGAATTCGCATTTCCGAGATTGCAGATCAATTTGGGCTCTCTGAACAGAATATGAAAAAATTAATAGCTCGCGCTATCTCTAAAGGATTGATTAGTGGATCCATTGATTCTGTTAGTAATGAATTTGTAAAAGAAGTGGTCGAAGCTCCTAAGAAACCTCTTCCCACTACCGCCGAATTGCTTGAGGTAAAACGTGACTATGACTATTTAGGGGGGGATATTCGCTTCAAAGTTGCCCTTAGAAATGTCACAAGAACCGCTGTTAGTAAAATTTCTGTCTTATTGAATGTCCCAGATCAATTCAAACTTGAAAAGAATGTAGAAAAGGTCGAAATTCTCAATCCCGAAGAAGCCCGCGGGGTTGATTTCATTTTTACGCCCTTGGCCTGCGGCAAGGGCCAAATTTTTGGGACTGTCTCATACACAGATGCCTATGGAGAGCCGCACTCCATCACAATCCAACCAAAAGAGGTATGGGTCAAATGTCCACTTGTTAAATCTCAGAAAACAAGTAAAATCGAAGCGGATGAATGGCGTCAAGAACTAAAACAGAGTACTACAACTATTGAGGCCACAGATATACCTCAATTTGAAGCATTTAATGTAGGATGCGAGCAAATTTCCGCTTTAGACTTAGCGGAAGTGGAAAGAGATGAAGCAGAGTTCAGAGCCACCTTTTCCGGGATCGCCAAAGTCACCGGCGATCGCCTGCTTGTAGAGGTTTCTATGAACGAAGAAAATATTATTCTAGATGTATATACAAGTGATCAAAAACAGGCAACCGGGCTTCTCGCCTATATGAGAAATCTCATTAAAATATCCTTGGATGTTTCTCGAAAATTGCTTATAAAAGCTGAGAAACTGGGAGCTAAAGTCATTACAGCTTTTCAAATTGCCCAAGGACTCTTCTTTCTTTGTGATAATTGTGAGATTCGGGCTCCTATCTGCGATTTTCTTTTAATCCTAAAAGAACTTATTTTCAAAAGTGCCAAGGAGTTTCCAGAGATAAAATTTTCCGATTTGATTGCCACATGGCTTGAAGATCTTTCAAAATTTGATGAAAATGTCACTATTCCCGAATCTCTCGCCAAGACCTTAGAGTATGAAGCGCTCGAGTGGTTGAAAGAAATTGAAGCCATTGCTGATAATACTGCTAAAATTTATTTAGAGTCTTTTGAAACTCCTGATGAATCCCGTGACTTAAAAATCCAACGTGGTCTTGACGGAATCAAAAATGAAATTGAGCGGAAAGAAGCAAATTATTCCCTTCGGATAGCTCATTATTTGCTTATAATTAATAAACTCTCAGGTTTATGTCTGTTTAGCTATAAATTTAGCCCTGGAGAGTTTGATCCTGACCTCTTAAGTGGATTCTTACAAGCCATTCAAAGTTTTGGAACCGAATTCAGCGCTTCTGAAGAATCAGGTATGCGCCGTCTCTCCTATAAGGATTTCGAGATTACCCTTGAAGAGGGTGAATATGTGCGTGTTGCTTTAGTGGGGCTAGGGAAAATCACAAGCTACCTTGAAGATCGGCTGAAAGACTTTGTTGCCTTATTTGTTGATCAATTTAGAGACGAGCTTGCTCATTTTGAAGGTCGAATTGAGCAATTTCACGCCGCTGAAGAAATCATTAAAAATCTATTTGGAATGTCTCAAGCGTCCAAAAGCTCGAATGCGTCCAATAATGACTCTTTTTAACAAATTAAAGGATCAATTGCTTCAGCCAATAAAAAAAAAGAAAAGAAATTAAATATTGGCATTCGTTTTTTCTTTTTTAAGAAGAGAACAATGCAGCTTACTATTGAAAAGCTCAGAAAGATGCCATAGAACTCAAATCCTGGAATGCCACCGCTTGGATACGTCACCGTGCCTAAAATTGTATAGGTTGGGTCATTTTCAACTTCGGTACTATCGTAATCTGGATAGCAGATTTCATAGAGATATGTGCTATAAGTTACTTTTGCGGATAGATTCCAGTTGACATTACCTCTCTGACTCATTATTTCACCAGTCTGATCTACCGTATGTTGATATAGTCCATATGGAATTACTGCGCCGGTGGCTATATGAGTCGGGTTCATGGGATCTTCATTATCAATCGAATATTTGGCACCAGCAAGATCAATAGCCGTTATGCGATTTGAACCAATAAAGAAATCTAAGGACTTTGTTGCTGAAGTTGTTTTCTTTATCGTAGCTGAAATTGTTTTATTATTCTCATCTTCAGCAGTTGCATTTGTTTGGGGGACAGATCCTGAAATTTTTGTTTGTGCTGTTAATTCTAAAACATCCGAGAGATAGATAACTGCTAAATCTAAGCCATTATAGCTGCCTTTCAATCCCCCGCCGGATTCATTGAGTCCACCGAAAGTTTGGTCAATTTTCAATAAACCACGAAGATCAATAGTTTTTCCACCCTCTGACATGAGGACTTTAGGCCTGAACGTAAATCCAAAAGAGGTATCACCCACGGGAACGATAGGTGCCTTGATTAACATCCCTGTTTCTGAGCTCTGCCCAAAGGGATTCAAACGCACAAAGGCAGCTTTTATAGTTGCATTCCATTTTATGCTTTCACTCCCGGGAGTTGAATCAATAATTGGTGTTCTGAAGATAATGCTACTTGCATTAACTAATTCCAGCGTACAAATAGCTTCAATAGAGTATGGATAGTAATTACCTTTACTACTTTGATTAAAAGCGATATCCATGAGCCCATTTTGATTAGTATCATTGTACAATGCAACTCTAAAAAGCATATGCCGAATACTTATAAGATCGATATCATAAGTGAAATCAGTACCCTGCTTATTGAAATACATTTTTTTCAACCAGAATTGCTGAATTAAATAGAAGAAATTACTGTGGGAGCCTCTTTTGGCTCCTTCTGCGTCATTCATCAATAATTGTAACGCTGGGTTTCCAGATGCCTTTTCAACTAATTTGATTCCTTCAATTGGATATGATTTAGCTAATTGAGTGAAATTCATATCGTTTATCGTTCCAATTTCATCGTACGGACCATTGTCGTTTACATCAATTAGATAATGATTCGCGATTCGATATATTATATCGTAATCAAATTTCCATAAAAAAACTGGACAAATGATAATAACTTCATCGCCTGTAAATACTGTTTCACATTTATGAGCGAATCGATAAAGTAATTCATTGATTTTTACGCCTTTCTTTTCTTCAATTGCTGTACTTAAATTCACGAGGAATGCTATTAAGCTCATATCATTGTCCCAGAGTATGATATTAACATACGCATATTGGGTAAAATTGAGTTGATTTACAATCAGACTTGCGTTGGTTCTTAGGTAAATTCTGTGGGTCGCATTATTAATTCCAGTATAGATGAGCCCATAGAAATTCTCATAAAATCCCGTTTGTTTGACAAATTGTGATGATTCCACTGTAAAATATGCGACTTTACCGTTAAAAAGCAAATGTTTTGCCAAATTATTTCGTGTTTGATTGTCTTTGATTATATTTATTATATAATCTAAGAATTCTATCCGCTTATTTTTCCCTAAATCTGGAAAATTTTCTCCAAATGCATTTGATATTATTGGTGTCGTTAAAATGAAGGAAAAAGCAAAGATACTTAAGAGCATTATTGCGCTAAATTTCTTTTTCATAGGATTTCCACCTATTTGTGTATGAAAAAATAAGAAACGGTACATATATAAAATTTATAGCTAATTCTTGAGTCCATAGATAAAATGAAATTTGTTATCTAGGCTGTCCACCAAAGCCAGGTCTTTCGTTGAATATCTAATTTTCCCCTAATTACTCCACGTAATCGCAATTTGTTGAGAAGAAGTGGTGGAATATCTGGGCAATCTATTTCATCGAGGACTTTCTGAATCTCTGCAGTAGTCATTGGCTTTTTATTTGATTCCAAAGTAAGAATAATAGCTTTAGTCACCTTATCCTCATTGAATTCTTTTTTCGGCAAACATCTCGCTTCCGAAATTAAACTCAATAAAATATTTTTTAATTTTGTGCCCGTTCAAGAAGTTGCTTTCCTTCATCTAAAATGGCATTTAATTCCCCTTCGCTATTTGCTTCTCCATATAATCGTAACAAGGGTTCTGTTCCCGAAGGTCTGATTAAAAGCCAGCTGTTATCTTCCAAAACGAACTTAAATCCATCTATATTTGTGGTAGATATAATTTTCAGTTTTGAAACTGTTTCAGGCAGGATTTTCACAATATTCTTCAAGGCTTTTCCTTTATTTTCGTCTTCACATGGAAAATTTATGAGGGTAAAGAAAATTTTTCCATACTTTTCAAAAAGATGGGCAGTTATTGCTGCTAATGGTTGTTGATAATAGGCAACCATCTCTAAGACTTTAAGATTTGCGAAAATCCCATCTTTTTCAGCAATATGCTCTCTAAACATCATCCCCCCTGACTCTTCCCCACCCATAAGCAATCTTTTTTCGCGCATATATTGGCCTACAAATTTTGCACCAACAGGAGTTTCATATACTTTGCAATTATGAGCCTCTGCAATGCGATCAATTAGATGTGTGGTGCCAACCGTGCGTACAACATCTCCTTCCTTGCCTTGCTCTAGTTCATAATCGAAAAGAAGGGCAAAAAGGATATTGGCATGAAGAAAAGTGCCCTCATTATCAAGTACGCCTATTCGATCTGCATCACCATCACATGCAAGCCCTAGATCTAAATTCTTTGCAATGATAGATTCTCCAATTAACTTTAGATTTTCTTTGGTGGGATTCGGTGATCCTCCTCCAAAGCTAGTATCAATGTAATCATGATGCACTTCTACTTCTACTCCTAACACCTTCAAAAGTTCTGGAAGATAGGCTCTTGAGGTACCATAAAGTGCATCAAATGCAACCTTAAGATTTGCCTTTTTAATAATTTCTCCTTTAATAATCTTTAGAACATGATTATTATAAGCCTGTTTAATATCCACTCGCTCTAATTGTTTCTTTTTTTCTTTTTCTTGGATCGATTCCTTTTTCACCACAGGGTTTTCCCAAACTGCACGAATTTCATTCATAATCGAATCAGTAATATCTGGAAGCGCGGGCGATGCATAATATGGAATAAACTTTATTCCATTATATTCTGGAGGGTTATGAGAGGCGGTAATCATGATTCCCCCATCTAACTTTCGATTCAAAATCTCATAAGTTATAACTGGAATGGGAGTGTCTTGTTTCGTAAAAAAAATTCGGATCCCATTTCCTAATAGTACTCTTGCAACTTCTTCTGCATAAATTTGAGAATTTTCTCTAGTATCATATCCAATAATAATTCCTTTTTTGTTAAACTTTTGCTTAACCAAATAATTGGCGATTCCTTGAGATGCGATTGCCACATTCTGGATGGTAAAATCCGTATCCATGGTAGATCGCCATCCATCTGTACCGAAACTTATCACACACTTTATTTTAGAACTCATTGTAAATGCTCTCCTACTTTTGTAGTTTAATTAGTCAATTTTTTATTATAATACTGTAACGCTTTTAGCCAGATTTCGTGGTTTATCGGGATTATAATTCCGACGTATTGCGGCGTAATAGCTGAATAGTTGAAGCGGAATTATATTAAGAATAGGCGTAAAAATAGATACAAATCCCGAAGGAATCGTAAAGATATAATCAGAAAGGCTTTGAATCTTATTATTATCCGTTACACTAATGATACAAGCCCCCCGTGCCTTCATTTCCATTACATTTCCAATCAATCGATCTAAGGTGTTATCACTCGGCGCAATGAAAACGACTGGAAAGTCCGGTTCTACGAGGGCAATCGGTCCATGTTTGGATTCTCCTGCAGGATAGGCTTCTGCATGAATATATGAAATTTCTTTCAGCTTGAGAGCTCCCTCCATAGCGGTTGGGGTATTAATTCCTCTTCCAAGGAACAGGAAATTCGGTTTTGGAGCCAGTAAATCCGCGGTAGTTTTAATATAATCTTCTTGTTTCTCAATAATTTGTTCGATATTGATTGGGATATTCATTAACTGATTACGAAATTCTTGGATTTCAGATGAATTATAAATTCCGCGGATTTCCGCCAAAGATAAACCTAAAAGGGCAAGGGTTGTGATTTGAACAACGAAGGTTTTCGTTGCCGCAACCCCAATCTCAGGACCTGCTAAAGTATATATGAAATGATCGGCAGTCCTTGTTATAGAACTTCCCATTACATTAGTAACTGCTGCGATTTTCGCCCCATGATTCTTGGCAAAATAAACTGCGTTTAAGGTGTCTGAAGTCTCGCCTGATTGGCTAACTGCAAGGATAATTGAATCTTCATTTATTGTTTCTCCTATTTTCTCGGAAAATTCAGAGGAAATTACGTGCTGTGTATTAATTTTCGCGAGATTTGCAAATAAATAAGCCCCATAAAGGCATGCATGGTATGAAGTTCCAGCCGCTGTTAAAACTATATTAGAGGACTCATTTAGGAGAGTAGCTATGTGTTCAATTTTTTCTGGGCGAATTTTTAGCGTATTTTGAACTGCTTTTGGTTGTTCATGAATTTCTTTTAGCATAAAATGAGGCATACCACCTTTTTGTGCCATCTCTGGGGTCCAATCAATTAAAACTGGCTCACGAGTCTGGATTGGAATGGGCTGCCCATGAATACGAGTTATCTTTACCTCCCCCTCTTCAAGAACAACAAAATCTCCATCATTGACGAATAATACCTGATTTGTCATTGGAAGAAAAGCTGGTATATCGGAAGCACAATAAAGAGCTGATTCTCCTATGCCTATAACTAGTGGACTCTCTTTCCGCGCACAGATGAGTTTCTGCGAATTTTTCTCAATAATGGCCAGCGCATAAGAACCTATAAGTTTAGATAAGGCAGATTGCACAGTTTCTTCAAGTGAATCCTCTTCATCTAGCAATGACTCAATAAGATGAGGAATTACTTCAGTATCTGTCTGAGATTGGAATTTATGTCCTTCTTCTATTAACTGATCTCGAAGTTCCATAAAATTCTCAATAATTCCATTATGTATTACTGCAACTCTATTTTTACAATCCATGTGAGGATGGCTATTTACCCGAGACGGTTCCCCATGAGTAGCCCAACGTGTATGTCCAATTCCTAAATTCCCCGGCATGTTGTCAAAATTCACTTTTCGATGGACATCATCGATTTTTCCTTTGTCTTTTTTGATAAATAGTTTTCCATTGGATTTTGTTGCAATCCCCACGGAATCGTAGCCCCGGTATTCTAATCGCTTCAAGGACTCACGAATAATTTGTGCTATACTATCATCGCCTGTGCCAAGGACTCCGATGATTCCACACATCTATGCTTCTCAACTCGCGTTTCTTAAATCGATAGTGACTGAATTATTTTTTCATATTAAATGCTAATTAAATCTAAAATCAATACATAGTTTGGTATAAAAGTAATGGTGCAATAATTTTTTGATAAGTTTCTCAATAAAAAAAATTAGGGGATACTTTTGATAAGGCGCTTTGTATTATCCATCTCCAGTTGGAGAAGTTTTTGCTGCAATTCGTCACGAAAACTGATATCCCGTGCATTTAAAAGGTAATCAATGGATTCTCGCCAAAGTTGTTGGTATTCCTCTTCCGAAAGGAAATTCATTTTTGCGAATTTCTTAATTAGGTAGACAATATCGATCATATTTGCCTTTAATTGGGCATTTGTGTAAGCTTCTCTGGGATCTGTCAAAGTCCCGCGGTGTAGGATATTTTCGGTTACCCGATCCGCAATTGGAATGAGGCTGAGATCTCGGATATACAATTTTTTTGAAAAATAATTCTGGTCCCGCCCCTGATAGTAAGAATTTATTTTCCAGATACGGGTATCATTATTGGGCATGAAAAAAATGTAGTTTCTATCGATTCCACCGCAGCTATCTTGAAAAATTCTTGTGAATGTGCCAGGAATAAGAATAAATTTCAATAATTCCGTATCGATTGTAGGCAAATTGAATTTCTTGCGGAACTGGCTTAGCATAAAATCTCTGATATTTGTGGTCCGGGGATTGACCTTTAATCCGGCTATACTCCGTTGATTGAGATGAGAAAATTTAAGTAAGGGATTTAGTAGGTTTTTATCACTTTCAACGATATATGTCAAACTATTATCAAGCATAATTAAATCGGGTTTGCATCCATCAATAATATCAAGTGTATGTCCCTGAATATCATCCAAAATTACTTGTTCAACCAAATTATATTGTAAGTTATTATTTAGAAATTCAACCATCATGCAATCATACTTGGAATCAAAACTGTATTCCTGCTCTGCCTTTAACACAAGTGCTTTCACATAGAGATGGGAAGGGAGCTGGCCGAATCGTCGAATATTAAGAAAATTGCGGATATCCCCAATATTTATCTCATCATCAAAACTCTTCGGAATTGCCTCAATAAGTGCATCACAAAGCCGTTCAAACTCTCGGATTGAAATAAAATCTCCTGCTAAATCGCGTAAAAACTGAATTAACATTTGCGTATCGCGGGTTAATTCAGCCCCATATTCAATATCTTCCTGAATTATTCGATATGCCAGATAATCTATCAATTTACTGAATTTATCATCACCGAGAATTTGTCGCCATTCCGAGATTTCCCGCACACCAAAAATACCAAGTAATTTTACCATATTACAAACCCTCCTCTTCAGGTCCTAAAGGTCGTAAGGTATATCTAAATGTGCAGCGATATCCGGTCTCTACTTCTTTGGGATCTTCCGTAATAATGTTGAATTCGTAGGAAGGAAAAATGGTACAAATGATGGTACGAATAATTTTTTGGCAGTAAGTACATAAATTCTTCTGGCAAAATTTCTCCGTTTTAGAATTCACTAGCGTAATGCCGAAGAGGATATACCCATGGCGAATTTTTTTAGAATATACACGACAAGTCCTAACAGTTAAGCGCTTTTCAATCTGGTTGGATATGAAATCATCAATACTCAATGCACTTTTATTATCTAGTCTATTTAGTGCCTCACAGAATTGGTTTAATATTCCTTTTATTTCTGGAGAAATTTTGTAATAGGTATTGCGCTGGTCAAATGATCCGTTAAATTCATAAACTAATCCTGATTGGGTTAACGCTTTCAATCTTCGTCTCAAGCTCGAAAGTGAGGCGGAATCGTTAGGTGCTATTACTTTCAAGAGTTGCTTCTGAGATAATGGACCAAAACTCCTATCAGATAAAATTTTTAAAATATCAAATGCATCCGAACGGAGTTCTCCTGGCGATTGTGTAAAGAATGAGCGGATAAAGGCACTTAGGGTTTCCTTTTTTTCTTTGAATTTATCTAAAACAAAATTCAAATCTCCCGGCTCCACATTCTCCGGGATATCTTTTGCAGATTCCGCTACCATTTCAAATCAACCAACTATAATCTTTTATTCTTCTCTATTTTGAAAAACCCTAATTCATCAGAGAGAAGATTACAATATATTCAAGAAATCCTGCTTCATAAACTCTTGTGATTTTTACCTCTCGGAACTTCTTATAGTTAGATTCATCGTTAGATAACTTTTATTTTTAAAGTAACCAAATTTTAATCCAATGGAAACCGAATTGGCAACCCTTTTTGAACAAATCGAATTGAATTGGTGCGATAATCCTAGTAAAGCCATTCAGAATTCAGAAAATTATCAAAGATTACTAGCCCTTTTTCCAAACCTGCAAGAGCTGAATCACGAATGGATTATTCGTGATAATTTTGAATTTAACCGAACTATGCGGCACATTTTTCGGTGCCTTAAGGTTTATTATCTTCTGAAACAAGGTGAATTTTTCTATGAATCACTGTCACAAGAAGTTCATGAAAGATTAAGGGGAAAAATTCAGCGTTTTACTGCTCATAACGAATTGTTAATTCCCACACTTCTTATGTACCATGATATTGGGCGCTTTGTGGATAGAGCAGCCCATACTTATTACAGTGCCGATTTAATCGTAAAAAGACATTTACTGGACTGGTTTAAAATATCAGAAATAGAAAAACTTGTTCTACAAAAGACCATTGAATATCATTTACTCCTAGCCACAATTTACACAGGTGAATCCACCTTTTTCGGGATATTATCGCTATTAAATGATTCTGCATTTGTTCAAATTGTTATCCCTAAGAATAAAAAATACATCGGTTTTTTTACTGACCTTTTAGAAGTATTTACTTATATTGATGTTTTAGGATATCCCTATTCCAAAATTTTTGACCATTACCTAACTTATTATGAGCATATCAATAATATCCTGAAGACTTTATTGAGCCTCTGGCCTGATCAAGAGAAAATCATTTCAGAGGCAAAAAATTATTCCTTGCAATGGAACGATTGGCGCTTAGCTGGGGCATTGAGAATATTCCAGTTTATAAATACTGAGCCGCACTTAACAGAGGAATTCTTTTTTAATGCATTAAGAAATAGTATTCGTTCTGAATGCGAAAATCTGGGCGTGAATTTCGATTGGGATTTTATTAAGAATACCTATTTAGTCAATATTTATAAATTTCAAGTAAAATATGCATTACCGCTCCTAATGCTCTTAGCCTTTGGTGAATTCAAACGCGCGCCAATAGAAAAAAATGTCTCACCTAATCTATTCAAATTTTGGGCCATATTATCAGCTGAAATCAATAATCGAGGCTTAAATGCCGAAGAATATATTTGGAATATTTACTTTGAAAAAATGCCCTTTTGGTCCAATATAACGAAAGATTTCATTCAAAAGCTCGAAATTATTAAATTGAAATCCATAATTAATGCTGCAACCGTCAAATTCGACAATGAAAGAAAAGAATACAACTTGTATTTAGATTTTAGTGACCTGATCGATTAATTAACTTTATCCCTCTATTTCTTTTGCCCGAGCAACTATTATATCATTTACCTGCTGAATATCCGCCTTAACATACTTTAAAACTGGAATCCAGAACGGAATCTGCAAAACAAGAAAAATGGTGGCAAATTGGAGTGAAAGAAATACTGCCTGCTCAAAGTTTATCGCTTCAAAATAAAAGATTAGAAGTCCTCCGAACCATTGCCCTAAAGCACGTCCGATATTATCAAAAAATGTTGCGGTAGCAATCATAGTGCCGCGATTTTCAGGGATATTTACATCGATCAATGACGAGTACCAATTAGGGCCAATTCCCTCATCAATCCCAATCCCTATACCCAATAGCGCTGCGAACCACCAGAAGTTAGATGGTGAAAGTGGTACGATAAAAGCACATGCAACAAAAGGAATCTGTAGGAACGCACAAAAAACTGCGATTTTGGCTCGAGCACTTTTATCTGTTTTATATTTTTTATCCCCTAACCACGAAAAGTAAATGGTACCTCCCAAAAATCCAAGCGCAATTATCAGAACCGTTGCTATTAAGTCAAAAGAAAGGAGTCCCTCTCCCAAATCAAAAGATTTTGAAAGATAATCGAAGATCCAAAGCAGCAATAAGCCCGGATAAATTGTATCCACAAAATTAATGATCAACCAAAAATTACTCTTCCGGGTATAGATATTCCTTAAATCAGCTCGTTTAATACGATAGGAATATGAAAGTTCTTTTTTCGAAAGAATAGATTTTAGGGCACTCTCTGTTGCAGCTCGCTTAGGCTCAGGAAAAAGGATTAAAATGGCCGCAATGACCAAACCTCCCACTCCAATGAAAAGAAAAGGATCTTTCCATAAATAATTTCGGGCGGTCTGGAGATATTGTGCGTAAAGATCGGCTCCTATTATCGCTCCTATAAGAGGACCTACGAAGGTCGCGATCCCCCATATAGCAAAGGTTTTTGACCGATGGCTTGGCGAAATGATATCACTGAGGAGTGAAAAGCCCACTGGCATTATAACACCCAATCCTAAACCCGCGCACGCACGTACCACTACAAATTGGACCGTGCTCTGGCCATAAAACGAAAAAATGGCACAGATTGCCCATATTATGCTTCCAAGCGCGAGTAAATTAATACGCTGGAACTTATCTGCTAAATAACCAAAAAATAAAGTAGAAACTGCAAGCACTATCGTATAGATTGCCACAATTGACCCCAGAAGATTCTCCGCAAATCCAAAATAGCTCTGAATTGGATCTACATTCGTAGGGATAATTGCCTGCTCGAAGGTCATAAGGTTGATAAGAATAATATAAATTATTATCAATAGATAGTTTCTAAAGTTTCCGCTTTTATAAATTTCTCCCTTTTGCTGAGGCATCTCTTCGCTTACCATTCCCACTTTTAGCCATCACGAGAATCTGTTTTGAAAATTTGCTTCAGATAAATATTAGAAAATTTGCTAAAGATAAATATTAAGATAAATAGTAAGTTGAAATCTGTATAAATTAACTACCTTCGATGAGGCGATGCTTATGAAAAATTTATGGGCTCCGTGGCGAAAGAGGTATGTTCAAGCACAGAAAAAAAAGGAGGGGTGTTTATTCTGCAGATTGATTGAAGATAATAAGGATGATGAGAATTTAATATTGATTCGCAAGGAGCGATGTTTTGTTATGATGAATTTATATCCCTATAATAACGGGCATCTTATGGTTGCTCCGTATGTGCACGTAGCGAGCTTGGAAGATTTGGAAAAAGAAGATCGCGATGACCTTTTCGCAACAGTAGCAAAAGCTTGTGAGAACCTTCGAAAGGAAATGACTCCTGAAGGATTCAACATCGGGATAAATGTTGGTGCTGTCGCAGGGGCGGGAGTTGCAGACCATATGCATGTTCACATCGTCCCGCGGTGGGGCGGGGACACGAATTATATGCCTGTCATTGGACAGGTGAAGGTTATTTCTGAAATGTTACAGGATACCTATCAGCGCTTGAAAAATTATGAATATTAAACGCTCATACACAGGAACGAGGTTTAGAATGAAATTATGTTGCTTCTAACCTATGAAATTAGTGGGAAAAAGGATATTCATGGGTTGCGAATGCGCCTTATCTACGCCCTACGGAAGCAAAATGCAATTCAATTATTAAAATCCACCTGGTTGGTTCAAGATCTTGAACCCTCACTCCAAACGGTTATTGATGAATGTATCTCTCAAGGGTATCCAATCCTACTGACAGAATGGTCGCCTCTAAACCTCAAAGCGCAGATACATGACAAGGCAACCTCCCTCGCTGACATATTGCTCGGAATTGTGATTCATAGCCCGGAAGTCATCGAACTTGGCATTGCCAAAGAATTTCTTGAAAGTTTAGAAAAGGATAATTTACAGTACCACGCCCTTTTAGGCGGTGTTATGGGGAGGTTAGCAATCCTTGATGCTCACTTAGAAGAGAAGGTATTTATCAATCATCCCTACAAACCCTCGGAAGCAATAGATTTCCTAATTAAAAGAAACGTTGATTTAATTATTATCCTTAACCAAGGTATTACTCAAGAATCGGGTCTAGAATTTGGGCATCAAGTCATTGATAATTCTAGATTACAACCATTTTTTCAAGTGCCAATTGTGCAGCTTGACCGTTTAAAAGATGGCGATGCTTTTATGGTTTGGTGGGCATATAATCTTCCCCTTTTTCACAAATGGTTAACTGAACATTTTCAATTGGAGGAACTTGAACCGCCCCTCCCGCAAGACATCTTCAAAATCGAAGGTGAATTTACAAGCCGATTTCTCCGGGCTGTTCAGCTAGGTGATAAAATTCTCGTGAATGGGGTTGTCATTGGAGAGGTTACTTCCAACAATGTAGAAATAATTGCGAAGGCAAATAAAATATATGATATAATCGGGGGGACCAAAGAAGAACACGGTTTAGAAAAATTAGGGTCAATTGATTTGAAACAGGCTCGAATAACAACCTTAAAATCACTTCGGCGCGTTTCTCTTTCCACAAAACGAAAAATACAAGGCTCAAAAACAAAAACAAATATTGCTATGCTTACATGGAGGGGTGAGCAAGTTTATTTTCAAGCTGATAAGATTGATTGCCTTATTTCCATTGGGGATGATACCACATTAATTGCAACCGAAATTATCTCCCGATTTTCGCATCCAATTATCGGTGTTTTGGATGGAGACGCCGATGGAATCCTTTATGAGACCACTGATTTATCGCAACTGCTGGAAATTGCCCCGCCTCACTCCCTTTTCATCCAAGTTCAACCCGGCACCGATGATATAGTTGGGCACCTTATTGAACAGCGGATCTTTAAAAATCGAACTAAAATTAAGTACTCAAGTCTTGATGATTTGAAAAATCAAATTCTTGCCTTGGCAAAAGATTTGATAGTAAATACAAGCTAAATTATTAATTCTATGTATGCCTATCCATGCCTACATAAACTGAAACCCATATTTAACACTTTATAGAAAAAGGAATTCCTTAATTTCTAGTAAAATTTCATAAAATTATATATAGTACTTCCTTTCAGAATTATTTAATTTGATTTTAGAGGCATAGTAATGTCTATTTTAGACGAATTTACACAAGCTGGCAATCTTCCAAATACTTGGATTAAAAACTGGAAGAATGAAGGGAAAAAAGTTCTAGGATACTTTTGTACCTATATTCCGGATGAGATTATTTATGCCGCGGACATCCTCCCGATAAGGCTCAGAGTAAAGAATTGCACGGATACACCAATGGGTGATGCATATATGACAGAAACCGCATGTAGTTTTACTCGTTGTTGCCTTGAAGCGGCAAGCAAGGATCAATTCCAATTCCTTGATGGTGTTGTTTCCTGTAATACCTGTGATCAGATCAGACGGCTTTACGATAATTTAAAATTCAAGACGCCGTTTCCTTATCATTATTTCCTAAATGTTCCAGCAAATATTAATGAAATAACCATTGATTGGTTTAAACATGAATTAGAAAAATTTAAGGAGAATTTAGAGAAGCATTATGGGACTAATTTAACCGATGAGAAAATCAAACAAGCCATTAGAACTTATAATTATACGCGTACCCTTCTAAGAGATTTATATACGCTTAGAAAACGCGAGGATCCCCCTATTTCAGGGACTGATATAATGAAAATCATCACAGCTGGGGTATCGATTCCAAGAGACCAGTTTAATGATCTATTGAACCAGCAACTAAAAATTTTTAACGATAATGAAGGTATTTCTGATTATAGGGCGAGGCTAATGATTATTGGCAGTCTTATTGATAATTCGGACTATATGAGAGTAATTGAGGATCTTGGTGGGTTGATAGTTACAGATTCCTTATGCTATGGAACTAGGTATTTCTGGGATTTAATTGATGAAACTGTCCCTCCTTTAGAAGCACTTGCACAACGGTATATGTCAAAAATTTCATGCCCAAGAATGACCGATGGGCATCCGGATAGAAAGCAGTATATCTTAGACTTAATTAAAGAATATTATGTTGATGGAGTAATTTTTCAGAGAATGAAGTTTTGTCCTTTGTGGTGGGGAGAGATTTTTATGCTACGACAAGAATTAAAGGATTTAGAAGTACCATTCATCGATTTAGAACGAGAATATGTTCTTGGAGGTGTGGGGCAGATGAAGACCCGGATTCAAGCCTTTTTGGAGGTATTAGAACATGGCTGAAAATACAGCTAAAAGTTATAAAAAGATTTCAAGGGAAAAATGGGGGTCTGAGTTTACACTTTGGAAAGCTATGTTCCGTGGTGTAATTGATATGATGGAAGATCAAAACAGAGAAATTGATGCAGCTGCTGATACTTTTAATCCCTTTGCCAAAATGTTTCTTGATGTTTTTGTCGATGTCGCTCGGGCACGAATGAACAAGAAGCCAATTATTATGCATCCTTTCAATTTTGGTCCTGAACTATTCCATACTATGAATCTAGAACCTCTAATGCAGGAATTGTTCAGTGTTGGTTTGGCACCGTTTCATTTAAATGAGCATTATATCGATATATCTAATGAATTGGGCTATGGGGATAATCCCACCATTTGTAACGCACAAAGACCTCTAATAGGATCTATCAAGGAAAAAGCGGCACCAATTCCTGACCTTCTCTTTTTTCTTTCCACTCCATGTAACTCTATCGCAACCACTTTCCAGGTTTTTCGTCAAATAACGGGAGTACCAACATTCAATATTGACATACCTTATTGGTCTTATGAAGAAGGGGATGAATATTACGATGAATATACATTAGAATATATTATAAGCCAGTTAAAAATGCTCATCAAATGGTTGGAAAAACAAATAGGACAAAACTTTGATGAAGAGAGATTTGAACAAACTATGAAATGGTTAAATCAAGCGCGTGCAAACGTATTAGAATTTAATGAACTTCTGAGAGCGGTTCCTTGCCCTGTTAGAAGCACAGTTGGCTTTGGAAACTATATTTCTATGGCATTACGCGGGGGTACTGAGGCTGCTGTTAAATCTACCGCCTGGATACGTGATATTGCTACTCATAATGTTAAAAATGGAATAGGAGGAGTACCTGATGAAAAAATTAGAATTGCATGGCCTTATACTCACATTTTCTTTGATAATCAACTCCTTCCTTGGATAGAAAAAAAATTTCAAGCAATAGTAATTATGGATCTTCTAGGGCATTACCATATACCCCCCCATGATATATCAACTCTAGAGAAATGTTTTGAAAGCTTAGCAAAAGGTGTCTTGGATTTTAATATGATAAGTTCTTGTCGAGGTCCTATTGAATATTATATTGATTATGTTATTCGTTTTATAAGGGATTATAAGATTGATTGTGTCATTTTCCCCATCCAATGGGCATGTAAACATGTTTTTTCTATGGTAAAGATTACCTCTGAAGAGGTCCGAAAAACCACTGGCGTGCCATGTTTGATTTTTGGGTGTGATCCCTATGATTCTAGGGAGGTGCCCAGTGAAGAGATTAGAGGAAAAATTTCGGATTTTCTTACCGAAATTGTAATTTAAAAATTATACTATAGATAGATGTGATGAGAATGAATATAAGTGAAGTAGTTAATGAATTAGCAAATATAATTGGCGACAAATATGTATCAGACCGCCCTGAAGAAACTTTCTTATATCACTACGATTTTGTCACAGCAGAGCCAGAAGGTACCTGCGATGTTGTCGTTATGCCCGGCTCAGCTGAGGAGGTTCAGGACATCGTCAAGATTGCCAACAAATATAAAATTTCAATAGTCCCTTGGGTCTCTGGAATCAATTTTGGAAGCATAGCTACACCACGAAGGGGCGGTATTGTGGTGGATTTGAGACGCTTAAATCGTGTTCTTGAAGTTAATGAAGATGATATGTATGCCGTGGTCGAAGGCGGTATATCGTGGGCTGAATTACGAGGATACCTGAATAAAAATCATCCCAACTTACGACCAGGCGTCACATGGTCCCCCCCAGGGACGGGCGTTATACCTTCATGCTTGTGTTATGGCATGTTTGATTTGGGCATGATTGGCGGGACCGGGGCTGAATTTATTAATGGTCTGGAAGTTGTTTTAGGTTCTGGAGATTTAATACGAGTAGGTTCTTGTAGCCTCTCTGATTACTGGTATGGCCGTCAACCTTTACCAGATTTAGCAGGATTATTTATTGGTTGGGAAGGTACAACAGGAATTGTAACTAAAGCATCAATAAAATTATGGCCTAAATTGCCATACCGTGAGGATTTCCTTATATCGGGTTCGACCATGGAGAATGGCGTTCCTGCAATGCTGAAACTCGCGAGAGCTGGGTTAGGGATATGTGATATTTGCATATTAAATGTTGGATGGGCTCAATCGCTTCAATGCTTCGATGAGAAAAAGGCAATCAAAGATCCTATTAAATTAAAAATACCCGACTTTGTCGGCTTGGTGGTAACACAAGCCTATACAAAAAACCAACATCAAGCCCAATGCGAAGCGATTCAAGATATCTGCAAAGAATGCGGCCTTCAATTATTACCAATAAAGGCTGGTGTGGAAATGTTCTCCCCAAAACAGCGCGGGGTAATGGAACATATGTCTCCTGAGACCGGCGGTGAAACTCCAATACACTTTTGGGGCTGTTGGGATTTTTCTCGAGGTGGCGGCGGACAATGGATAGGGGCGTACTGTTCAACACGGGATATTCTTAAATATTATGAATTATCACGAAAAATCCATCTAAAATATAACAAACCACCTCAATTCTATAGCAGAATCTTATTTGGTGGGCATTATTGCGTGGCTCGTACAAATATTAATTTCAATAAGAATGATCCTGAAGAGATTGAAACTGCTCGGAAAATATTAAAAGAAATTCACGAGGCAGTTCAGGAATTAGGAGGGGTTGTGATGTATAAACCTCCTACTTGGGCAGTTCAGGTGTATAAAGACAAAATGCTCCCTGCAACACGTGAATTAATTAAAAAAATTCGCAGTATTCTTGATCCCAATAATATTATGAATCCTGGACAAGGTCTTGGAGAGGATTAAATTGACGAAGAGGAAAAAAATCAGATATCTTGAAGGACGAGGCATTAGTAACATTATTTCAGTACCGCATCAACTAACGATGGATAGAAATCAGCCTCTAAAATACTATAATGATCTTTTTTACCAATGCGGAAAATGTGGGACTTGCAGGACTGCCTATCAAGATAGTTGGGCACCAGTCTGTCCTTCTGGCGAATTTGGAAAATTTGAATCCTATTATCTTGGTGGTAGAAATCTCCTCACCTGGGGACTTACTTCAGAAAAACTTGAATGGAGTGAAAATCTCGCTAAGATTTTCTTTCATTGCGCACTTTGTTTGGCGTGTTCGCAACAATGTCAAATCCCCGAAATTCATCATTACGCTGGTGAATGGCTGATGGCAATGCGGGAAGAAGCCGTTCAGAGAGGTTTTGGTCCAATGCCTGAGCATTCCCGCTACACTGAAAATATCTTTCAACAACATAATCCTTATATGGAAGAAAAAGAGCATCGCCTTGATTGGTTACCGTCAACAATTAAAATATCTCAAGATGCAAAATTGGCATATTTTGTTGGTTGTACTTCTAGTTATCGAGAACAAAATGTGGCCATATCCACAGCGGAAATCTTAAATGCCCTCAATATTGAATTCAAAATCCTTATAGATGAACAATGCTGCGGATCTCCTGTATTTATGACTGGTCAATTTGAAGCGGGCAAAAAAATAGCAGAAACAAATATCCAGCTATTCCAAGAGGCAAATCTGGAGCACATTATTACTTCCTGTGCAGGATGTTATCACGCATTAAAAGACATATATCCGAATAAATTTGGATTACATCATGGAATCGAGATTCTGCTTTTACCTGAGTTTCTCTTAGGAAAACTGAATAATGGCGAATTAACATTTAAAAAAAATATTCCTATCAAAGTAACTTATCATGATCCCTGTCATATTGGACGTCATATGGGCATTTATGAGCCGCCAAGAGACCTACTGGAAAAAATACCAGGTATTGAGCTGATTGAAATGGTTCGCAATCGCCATAATGCTTGGTGCTGTGGCTCTGGAAGTGGCGTTAGATCTTCTTTCAAGGATTTATCCTCTTTTGCTGCAAACGAACGTATTGAAGAAGCAAAAGCGACTAATGCGCAAGCAATAATCTCATCTTGTCCCTTCTGCCTAAATCAATTCAAAGCCAATATCAAAAATAACGAAATTAATGCAATGGATATCTCTGAACTTATAAAAGAAGCTCTTTGAGTTTCAGAACAAAATTTTAAATTGTTTTAAATTCAAATTATACTTTTATTAATTATTTCTATTTTGGTAAAAAGTAGGCAGTGTATTCGCTAAGCCGATCCCCCCTTCATAATACATTTAGTCTCTTCTACTTTTATGCTATAAGGTAATGAAACGTAATCCACTATAGCTTGCATTGCGCTCTCCATGATACCACAAACTACACTGCCCCAAGTCATTTTCGTATTTTCCCAATCCATTGTCTCTTTATTTACAACGATGCTTTTGTCTTGCTTTAAGCCGGCACAAAAAACACATTTATCTATATTCCAGACGACAGCTACTGGCTGATTTTGTTTCGCTGGTACAAATCTAGCCCCTGAAATGTGTTGTCCCAAAAAAATATAAAAGCTGCTTTCTATAATGATAGGAAAGTCTTCTAAGCTTCTTGAAAATATACGTTTTTCCTGCATCCAGAAATTCATAAATGACGGATTGTCCTGCCTCTCGCCCAAGCTCTTTGAAAGTTTTAAGTGTCTGTGGAAGATCGTTGTTATTATACTCATAAATAACGCGAACACACTCAAGGAAATCTAGGCTCATCAACAGTCCATTCATCTTTCTAGCGCGCCACCAATAGTAATGCTTTCCGATCGTAGCGAGTAATTTCCCAAAAAACCCTAATTTCTCTCTTGGCATACTCACTTTCTCCTTTCCTACTTAATTTCTATTATATGTTCGCAATAAAGCGCACCCATTGATCGGGACATCAATGTTTTACATTCAATTTGCGGTAATTTCGGATTTTTTGAGCGTAATAAATAAATTAGGCGTTCAATTAATGCACTAATCACGATGCAAAACGGAATATCAGAGTCAGCAATGTCAAAGTAGCAAACAGGGCAATTGAAGTCCCTGACCCTTATTTCACGACCTTTCTCTCTAATATGTAAGTTCCTATAGAGCATAAATTTGTAAGTTTCTTTAAGAATTGCCTGAATTGAACCAATGTTTTTGGGTATCCAGTGATTTAGTATTCCCTCTGCTAATTTATAGCCCATTTCTCGCAATCGTTTAAGAGTTTCTTCACTCCCGTACCTTGTCTTCAATAAACCAACGATATGCGAGTAAATTATAGGGATAAACGCTTCTTGATTTTTGATTTTTAGTAATTCATCACGGCTTAATTCAATAAAAGGCTTTTTACCCGTAAAGATTTCCAATTCTTCTCACTCCTTTTTAAATTCCTTTGATTTCCCTTTGCCTTTAATTTTCATCAATATACTTAATTTATTCGACTAAGTTTAAACGTTAATAAATGTTAAAAAGCTTTTTACTTCAGAAATGGGTGAAATTTTCCTAAATCCTATTAAAGACAAAAGTACCCTAGTTTTTTAGAAGTAAAAAATGTGATTGGATGTCTGATAGCAAAAATTTTGATGTAAAGACTAGCGGTAATAGACCTACTTGGAAATTTTATGATGAAGTACTCGAAAAGGAAGACATAAGACCCTTCATTGATTGTATGACCTGTGGTAAATGCGTAGGCGATTGTATTGCCGCAAAAAACTCGAATTTCAATTCCAGGAAAATAATTCAAAAAATTTTAGATAATAATAGAGAAGATCTTATTATAAATGAAGAAATTTGGCGATGTTTTTTATGTGATTTATGCACCATAAAATGCCCCAAAAGAATTGAAATTAAAAAGCTGATGTTAATCCTCAGAAAACTTGCAATGCAATCGGGTAAAAACTTCAATTTTTTAAAATATATTTCCGATTTCCCCAGAAGCTTTCTAGAAAATGGACTAATTATAGGTCGATTGAATAAAAGTCTGCGAGCAAAAGTCGGCCTCCCTAAAGAATTTAATCTATCTGAAAAAGCCAAAGAAGAATTGAACTTTCTTCTTGAAAAAACGGGTCAAAAAAAAGCACTTGAAGACTTTCTAAAACAATATTCAGATTAACCATCTAACTATAAATAATGGACGCGTAAAATAATGCTAACACCAAATCAAATGAAAAAGCTTGAAAATATTCCAGAATCTGGTGAAATTTATCTTTTTAGAAGTTGTACAATAAATAGTCTCTACCCCAGTGTTGTAGCTGCCACTCGAAAATCTTTGGAAACCCTCAATTACCAAATTGCCGAATCCAATGACCAGACCTGTTGCACAGACCCCCTTTATTATTCAAATTTGGCAACAGATATCCAAATGACTGCAATAATGGCTCGAAACTTTGCTATAATGGGGACTTATACTAAAAATATTGTAATGGAATGCAATGGCTGTTTTTCAACTCTTTTAACCGCTTTAGAAAACCTGAAAAAACAAAGAATTCGCCAGGAAATTGAATTAATACTATCAGAACTTGGTTATCAAATCACAAATGATTTTAATATAATACACATTGCTGAACTATATTATAAAATTCTCCCTAAGATCTTGAGCTCAAGAAAAATGGATTTATCTGGCATCAAAATTGCTACACATTATGGATGTAATTTTCTCCGAGCTCACCCAGAGGATATAATAACGGAGGCGCAAATGCCGTCTCTCATAGAGACAATCATTCAAAAATGTGGTGGGACGCCTGTCAGTTATACTGAGCAAGATTGTTGCTGCGGTGCAGGCATTATTCAGCGAAATATTAATCCTGATCTTTCTCTTGAAATAAGCTACCAGAAAATGAAAAGCCTTTCAAAAGCATCGCCTGAACTGATTATTGCAATTTGTCCATTCTGTATGTCAACTCTCGAAAATTGCCAATACAATATTGCAATTGAGAAAGACCTTGAGATGTCCATTCCTGTTCTTCATATTAGCGAATTGATTGGGATCATTCTGGGATTTGACCATCAATCAGAATTAGCTCTGGATTCGCATGAGATTAATCCACTTCCAATTCTCGAAAAATTAAGACCGATTGAAGATGTAAAAGGTTCGAAAAAAGGTTGATGGTATGAAAATAGGTGTTTTTATTTGTCATTGCGGTTTTAATATTGCCGAAGTAATCGATATCGATAAAATCAAAAAAGAGCTGGACAAAAGGGAAGATTTAATTCTAATTGATGATCAATATGTCTGTTCTGAACAAGGATTAAAAAAATTAAAAGAAAAAATAGTAGAAGAAAATATCGATCGCGTTGTTATTGCCTCTTGTTCTCCAAAAGTCCACGAATTACTATTCAGAACCGCATTGGAGGAGGCGGGACTTAACAAATTCTTATTGGAAATAGCGAACATCCGCGAACAGGTTTCTTGGGTGCATAGGGGCGAAAAAGAACGTGCTATCACCAAAGCCTTAGAATTAATACTTGCGGCGATTGAAAAGGTGAAAAGATTAGAGCCCTACACGCCTAAAAAAATACCTATCAAAAATTCTGTGTTAGTAATTGGCGGTGGCGTTGCTGGAATCAAAGCTGCATTGAGCTTGGGTGATATGGGCATAAAAACATACTTGGTAGAGCGAGAACCCAGCATTGGTGGACACATGGCCATGTTTGACAAGACTTTCCCTACAATGGATTGTAGTATTTGCATACTAGCGCCCCTCATGGTAGAAGTCAATCACCATCCAAATATTGAATTGATAACCTATGCGGAAATTAAGGATATAAAGGGTCATATAGGCGATTATTACGTGAAGATCGAGAAGAAGCCTCGCTTCATTGATGAATCTTTATGTGTTGGTTGCATTGAAACCTGCCAAAACGCCTGCCCAATGGAAGTTCCGAATGAGTATAACGGCGGCTATAGTACTAGAAAAGCCATCTACCTCCAATTCCCTCAAGCAGTTCCCATGGTCGCTGTGATAGACCCCAAATCCTGCACTGGATGTCGTGCCTGCGAAAATTTCTGTGATAGACAGGCTATTAAATTTGATCAACAAGTCGAAACGCGGGAATTAAAAGTTGGCGCAATTATTGTTGCAGCTGGCTATGAACCCTTTGATCCAACTGTGTATAAGGAATATGGCTATGGTGTCTATAAAAATATCATAACTGGTTTGGAAATGGAACGCTTTCTATCTCCTTCTGGTCCCACTTGTGGCGAAATATTGAGACCCTCTGATGGATCAATCGCGAAAAGAATTGCCTTCATCCAGTGCGTTGGTAGTCGAGATGAGGCGATGGGGCGGCCAGGATGCTCAAGGGTTTGTTGCATGTATGCCATGAAACAGGCGATGGAAATACGGGAGCGAGTACCAGAGGCAGAAATCGATGATTATTATGTTGATATACGTGCCTTCGGGAAGGGTTATGAACAGTATTGGCAAAGAATAATCAAAGAATATAGGATTAGATTCATACGGGGTAGAGTGAGCAAAATTGTCGAAGATCCTGAAAATTCCAATTTAGTGTTGAAAGCAGAAAATACATTGACAGGGGACGTAATTGAGTATGAATATGATCTAGTCGTACTTTCTATAGGGATGAATCCTGCTGAAGGGCTAGAAGAATTAACGAGTATGCTAAAAATATCACGTGATGCAGAAGGGTTCTTGTTGGAAGATCATGCGAAACTAAGAACTTCTCAATCCACTGTTAGGGGAATTTTTCTAGCAGGGTGTGCCCAAGGTCCAAAGGATATTCAAGATAGTATTTCCCATGCCGAAAGTGCCGCGAGTAAAGCTGCAAATTTAGTGAAGGCAGGTGAAGTTGAGTTAGAAATATTACCTCCCGTTATTGATAAAGAGAAGTGTATTGGCTGTCGCTTATGTGAAAACACGTGTGATTGGAAAGCGCTCGAATTCAATGAAGATACGAAGAAAATGAATATAAATGAATTAAATTGTGTTGGCTGCGGAACCTGTGCAGGTGCTTGCCCCTCCGAAGCTATTTTTATCCCTGGATTTACCGATGATCAAATCATTTCCCAAATTGATGCCATATTGGAGAAAAAACAGGAATTTCCTTTGATTATAGGATTTTTCTGCAATTGGTGTTCTTATGCCGCGGCAGATCTAGCAGGAACAAGCA
>Ga0315310_10000182_pt1 | contig 42643 bp, 28 predicted proteins | sample TDP5_MG_FD_203630 | JGI IMG/M metagenome (GOLD analysis project Ga0315310, IMG submission 203630) | Freshwater sediment microbial communities from Lake Towuti, South Sulawesi, Indonesia - TDP5 | ecosystem: Environmental > Aquatic > Freshwater > Lake > Sediment | place: Indonesia: South Sulawesi...
TCCTCGTCAGTCATTTCCCGCCTTATACGGGCTTTCATCTTCGATGTCAGCAATCCTCTTCCCACCTTTCAGGGGTATACGCATGTGTCTGCCACAAACCAGGCAGGTCATCACTAAGTGCGCTTCTCTCTTTGGTTGAATACGGACCCGACAGCCACCCCCGGGCAAGATAAAGCTTTTACAGTGTCTACAAACTAGATGGCGAAGATCCTCGGGCACATGAAGACGCGTCCGCATTGCAATCCGCATTGCAAGATCAACGTATCTCTGGGCAAGCTTTGGATTTGTGTGAATAGCTTCCTTAGCTAGCTGAAAGAGGGTGTTGATGCGCCTTAGTGATACCTGCTTTACACTCATGCGTTTAACCTTTAGATAGAGAATAGTTGCTTGCATAAAAAGGATGAGGAAAATCCATTTCTGGAATCCATCCCCTAGACACAAAGAGAACTCAGTGCAGAACCAGTCTCAAATTCCGCTGAAAGTCTTGAGAGCTAAACACCTTGTTGAAGAAATTTGCCAGAACTGAACATGTACTTCGCATACTTTCAGTGAGAGAGTCTCTATGGGTTGTAGTTGAAAGATTCGCCTGGTTTGAGGGTAACTAGGTTCGTGAAAGGAGCCATCGCCTTCACGAGCTCCGCAAGCTCTTGTAAGTCCGCCTTCTGATCTGGGAAGGTGTCATAATGCATGGGAATGAAAACCTTAGACTTCAGCAGGTAGGCCGCGTAGGCTGCCTCCCTCACACCCATATTGTACTTTCCTCCAACAGGCATTATAGCTACCTGAGGCGCATACAGATCGGCGATGAGTCTCATGTCTCCAAAGACCCCTGTGTCTCCGGCGAAGTATACTCGCACATCATCCTCGGTCACAAGGACATAGCCGCATGCTCCTGAGCCGGTTACCTCTTCATTTTCGCTTACCATTATGTCTGATGTGTGAACCGCATTAGTCATAATCACCTTTATCCCTCTAACGATGGATGATCCGCCTATGTTCAGAGGGCAGAGTTCTCCTCCTTCATCTGGTATGCCGTTTTTTCTGGCGAAGAAGCCTATCTCGGGTGTGCTTATGAATGTTGCTCCTGTTTTCTTAACGAGTTTGATCGAATCACCTATGTGGTCTACGTGTCCATGAGTTACGCATACGATGTCTGCTCGGGCAATATCACTAAGCTCAATCGGACAGGCGGGGTTTCCACCAATCCAAGGGTCTAAGTAAACTACCTTACCCGAAACTGTCTCAAGTTTGAAACTACCATGACCGAGCCACGTAATCTTAACTGCCAAATCAAACCACCAGCTATAGCTCAATTGGAAATTGCTTCTGATTTAGGTTTTCACTAATTATTCTGCGTCGTCTATACAAATTTCTCTTTCTGGGGTCAATTGGTTTTAGCCTATCTTAGGATTTCTCGGAGGCAAACAACCTGTGAAGGCTGGTTTCAAAGAAAAAACAAGTGGGCGTCTCCAAGGTTCATTTCCGGTTTCCTTAGCTAATCCGCTAAACTTCATTGCAAGGTTGTATACGTCGTAGGTCTGCCAAATCCAAACACTATGAACAAGATGACGCCGAAGAAGATTGCGCCTATGAAACCAAGTCCAAAAATGAAGAATCCCACAGCGAAACTTCCGCAAGTGAGTGCCCCAAGTACGGTGCCGACTACGAGAGTAAGAGTCGTCTTCTTACTGTTCCAACGTAGATATGCCGTATTCTCATCATCTCGAATAAACCGAGAACCAAAGCTAGAACAGCAGCAACGCCTGCATTTTCTGTTGGAGGGGTGCTGAAGGTTCGGGCATTGCCGGCGGTGCTTGCTTCAGGTTTTGTCCGCATGAAGGACAGAATACGGCGTCTCTCCACTCGTCTATTATCCTTTTCTCTGTAGTCTTCAGTATTGAAAACAAATACGAGGGTAATTATATGAAAGCGACCTCACCCACAGACTCCTTAAAAGGTCATGACAAGCTATTTTTCCAGTAAGTCTTTTTTGATGAGGGTGGGAGGGCCATATAAGACATATGCGGGATAATTTTTTCGTCTCCACTATTCCTAATTGTTTTTCTTGCCTTGCGTAATGCTTCCGCTAACGTTCTCTCTTTTCCCAAAAACTCTTTGTAGAAAGTGCAAAAAAAGAGCTTTGTCTTCTTACTATCATCGATTGGCCAAAGGGTACCAACGAAAGCTTTACTGCCGAAAAAGTTATAAGCTTGGTTTTTCCAAAATATGCGAATGGAGGGTTAAAGTTAAGAATTAATTCTAAAGTTGAGCAACTTACATCAGGGGTTAAGGAAATCGCCTTAGAATCCGGCGCCAGCTTGGTTGGGATAGTATCTGCAAGCACGATTGACTCCTACCCGATAATCAAGATTGGATGGAAAATCCAAGAGTATACCAAGAAAACCGCGGATATCATGCCAGACGCCAAATCCATCGTTGTAATCGGCTATCATGTATGGGACGATATGCTTGAACTGGCGATTAGGAAGGGTGAAGAATGGGTTTATCCAGGTTACTTTCCAATCATGGTCTTAGAACAAACCGTGAAAAATTATCTAGAAAGGAACAAGTACAGGGCTGTTCCTTATCCCCCCCTGTCTCAGAAGCGTTTAGCCCAGTTGGCGGGATTTGGAAACTATGGAAAAAATGCTTTAATAATAAACCCGGTTTATGGTCCATGGATGCGTCTAGCAACGATCTTGACGGGTGCGGAGATGATTCCGGACAAGCCTTTTGAACAGGACCTTTGTGGCGATTGCGAAGAATGCGTCAAAGCTTGCCCCGTAGGCGCATTGTCTCCGTATGAAGTTGATGACAGCAAATGCTTGGTCGGGGTTCACCTTTTAGACAAAGAAAAATTTGAGCTTAATGAAGAGTGGAGAAAGTGCGAGCCGTCTTTTACAAAGAATTCTCATTTGATGTGTATAGAATGTCAAAAAGTATGCCGCTACGGAAAAGAAAAGCATTGGTAGTAGGATAGAAGAAAATAAGGAGTATTCCATGATGAAGTTGAGTCTCGATACTGACTTCGGCTCTCCGCATATCTGGGAACGCGTGATCGAATTCGCCCATAACCACGGCGTCTCTCGCCTAGTTTTCTGGGGGGACTTCACAAATACGGGATTTAGACCGCCATACCTATATCCCAAATATCCGAAGTTAATGCCTGAAGATGACCGTCCGAAAATTGAACGACTGCGTGAGCGCCTCCGCCATGCAGCTGAGATGACAATATGCGCAGGAATGGAATTCTGGTATGTTTTCCAGGTGCTCGAAATTCCTAAGCCTGAGCACGTCCGCACCGTCTTGCCAGAGCTTCTTAATGAGCACGGTGAACCAGAAATGAGCGGGCATCTTGTCTATCAATTGATCCGCGATCAGTTGGACGAGTTATTCGACCTGGAGCCGCGTGTTTATGGGATCGAGTTGTGGGTGATGGAGTGTGCCTCAATTCGAATTGCCGACTTGAAGCATCAGAAGTTGTCAACGAAGGAAATTTGTGCCAAGATCGTTGAAACTGTTCATGATCACATCGTTCGCACCGGCCGAAAACTGGCCGTAGACCTTCACACGGCAGGCGGCGACACAGCCACCCTACAGGGACTATTCGAGGCGGCTGTGCACCATCCAGACATCATTGTAAGCGGCGACAATGTAATAGGCGACTTTCAACTCCACCTGCCTTTTAATTCGCATCTCAAGCGGGCAGCCAAGACCAACCCTATCCAAGTTCACTTCGATCTGAACGGCGAGTTCTGGGGACGGAATTTTGTCCCTACGAGTGCCCTCAGCCAGTATGCCGCCCACATCGAGGAAGCTCGCAGACTTAGGGCCGTATACATTGACGGCAGAGTCTCCACTGGTCACGATTCTTGGAGCCCGCATGCTAATGTTCTCCCCTCTAGGCGACGGTTCTATCCCGCTTTAGAGCAAGTCAGCGATTACGCTCCCTTGCCGAACGATCTGGAGATTTCATGTATGGACACCTTGGGCGCCTTCAATGCGGAGTTCTTCTGCAGGCGGGTCAAAGATCCCCAGGTCCAGCCCGAGGATGTTATCGGGGAGTTTCTCTGCGGAGAATTTGGCGGAAAAGCAGAGTCTATCGTCCCGATTTTCATGAAACTAGAAAATACGCTGGGCAAGATATTCTTCACAGACAAGAACTACTATGTTGTCCAATCCTGCAGGTTTTGGATGCCGGTTGAAAGGACAATATCTCTGGACGTTCAACTAACCTCTCCTCCGGGAACGGATTTCCCCCCACCCGAGGTCTTAAAAAGCGATATGATAGCGGCGTTTGCAGGCTGGCCTACTCCCCTAAGGCATAAATCTGCCGGCACCGAAGCCATGATTCGAGAAAAGGTTGAAGCCCTCAACGAAGCGGAAGAAATGCTTAAGGAAGTTAAGAGGGCTACACAGGAGTTTAAACCAGAGGACAGAGAGTTCCTAATTAAGCAATTCGAGGACCTAGTCTTTTTCGCTCGGGCATACAGATTCCTTCTTGAAGCCCAAGCTCATCACTTTCTCACAAAAAACGGCAAAAAACGGGGTAATTTACCAAATCCGGTTCGACTTGAGGAATGCCTAAACGAGGTTCGAAAAGTGGCCAGCGAGTGGGAGACCAGATATCCTGCGGGCAGGTACGGATTATCAGAAACGCTCCTGGATTGGGTCAAGATTATGGAGGATTTTATGGGCTAACGAGATGTTTTAGCATGGGCCCAAACGATTTGATGAAAGAAATTCCAATTTTTGGTCCTGAACTTTGCACTGACATCCATCTAGTTATAGTTATTGTAAATAAAGTTGAGATTGTTCTTTAAGTGCAACTGAGAGATAAAAGTTTTATTTTATTTTTCTTAGTATAAGGATGTCTGAGCCATATTGAAGTTGCTTTTGGAATTGTTTTCGATGTTCCGGATCCATCGCGTCAAGATTGATATTGAACCCTACTGCCAGCCATGGATCGGGGAGTTCAACCTTTATTCCCTCATTGACCAGTTCATCTCCACTCATGGTTCTCTCCCTTCCCGGCTGTTTGTTTAGGCTAGTCACCAAGTATGCGGCTGATTTGTTTAAACCTCGTAGACTGATTTGGTTCTTCCCCTCGGAACTGCCTTCTCGAAAGATGAATACTACTGCCTCCGTGCCATCGCGTTTACAGTATTCGATTGCATTCCATTTTTCCGGTCGCTGGAGTTGTAGGTGGTAAACGTCCTCAAAGAGCAGATGCCGATAAATCTTGAAATTCCGAATGTTCCGCTTCAAAGCCTCCAAAAAACCTGGAGGAGCCAAGGAAAGCCTCTGAGATGCCATAGCCCAACAATTTATGAAGATTAGACCCGACATCAACCGCTTACGAAAGAAGTAATCCAGATAAGAGGCGCTGTAGTAAATGTCAGTCAACTCTGACGAATGACTGAAGGCGCCCCAAACACGAGGGCCCATCATAGGCTCAGCCACAAACTGAAAAGTGTATCCTGGAAGGATATACCCGTAACCATGATTTGCTCTGCCGTAGCGTAAGGTTCGAATGCCTTCCCAGCCCACAAGGTTAGGAAAACGTTCGAGGAGATAAGACATTATCTCTAGATATACTTGGGAGAATGCATAAGCGCCGTTCCCTTCCTTGTGTCCGTGGTCTGCGCAGTTACAGCCGTAGTTTACTGTTGGTGAACTATCCCACTTTAACCAGTCCACTTGCCATTCACTAATAATACGGCTTAAATTCTCTTTTACCCAATTAAAAACTTCTGGGTTGCCTAAACAGAGCTGGATCATAGGCGCAAAATTGTCATCCCACCATTCTAAATCGATGCCGTCGAATTGGGCAATCCACTTGCGCAGAATCTTACCTGACTCTATGAGGCTGCGGTCAACAGTTGTCGGACTTACCCAGATGCCGAACTTTAATCCTTTCTCATGAACCTTCTGGGACAGATACTTCATTCCGTGAGGAAACTTTTCTCGGCTTTCAGTGTAATTCCCTAGTCCAGTTGCCCAGTCGCCCATGCCTGGAACCGTGGAAGAACCCTCATACCAGCTCGCATCGATTGAGAAACATTCGAACCCCATCTTGGCTGCAAACTCTAGCTCCTCCAAGAGGATGCCCTCAATATCTGATTCAGTGAGAAAGATTTGGTAAACTAACCATGGGAAATTTTCAACAGGTTTCGGTAAGATGAACTTGCTTAGAAAGTAACGCATTTCATTGCAGGCATCATCCAGATCGCCGTCTGTTAATCCTATGAAGACCTCAGGGGATTCAACACTTTCATCGGGAGCCAAAACGTAATTTGGCGGTCGCTTTTCTTCAAGAGGATTCGTCGTGTAGGCATAGGGCAGAAGATATTGCCGTATGCGTTTAGGCCATTCTCCCTTGAGTGCACTCCATATACGTCCTGCACCTGCGTAAAGTAGGATATGTCCACTCTGACGCTGTAGGTTTAGACTCCAATCGAAGACGCCCCCACCGCATTCCCCTGCAAAAAATAGAATCTCATGGGCCTTCGTGTCTTCCAAAGCCACAAACTCTGGAGAAAAAGGGCTCTCAGGGAACAAACTGGCAGTCTCCAGCTTCCCCATAAACATTATTCTATTAACATCATCGCCTATACAGTTAACCTGAAGCGGCCCAAGGTCGCCTCTCAGCCTTATGCAGAGAGGGTTAAACCTTGTTATGGCGGGAAGGGGTTCGGAACCCAAATTCTCAATTCTGCAGCGGAATTCAATCACAGCCACTTCCGGAAAACAGGTAAAGAAAGATGTTATTTTCATACCGCTTGACTCCTGGAACATAGATATCTGGAGCTCTACAGCACCGTTATTCAATGTTCGAGTAGATTCATCAAACAGTCTAAATCCGTTCTCACCGCTGAAGCCAGCCATGGTTTCAGGAGTATTCTCAATGTAGATGCCGGTGTATTCACCTGTAGCAGCCCACTCAAATTCGCTGTCCATGTTCTGTAAGGAATTCAACCGTAAGCTACCGTCAGGAAAAATATCTAAAGCATAGTTAATCCGACCACTACACAAAACCCAACCCTTATCCGTTCTCTCGACTTTCGACGTTAAGATCCCTCTTCTTAGCACTACCATTTTTTGTTATAACCAACATTTATTTTTTTTGGTTAAATCAGTTCTGTCTCTAAATTGATATGTTGCATTGAGCTTTTGTTTTTGGGGGGTGATGGTGGTCGAAGGTGTCTCGTTGACGGCGTTTCTGGAAGCTGCATGTAGGGCGATTGATGGCCTTCCGGACGTTTTAGAGAGGACTGGCGCGGGTAGGCCTCGATTCGACTCTAGGAGCAGGATTGCCGCTGTGCTGGTGAAGGCTTGGCTCAGGAGGAGCTACAGGGATGTGGAGGTCTACCTCCACGATAACAGGGAGACCCTAGCGCGGTTCAACCTTGAAGTACCTGACCACAACACGATATGGCGAACTATGACGCTCCTCCCAGAATCATACCTGAAAGGGCTGAACCATGAGGTTGGACGGCTTCTAAAAAGGGGGAACGACAGATAGCTGTGGATGCAACGGGCTTCAGCACCAAAACCTACGTGAGCTGGAGAGATATTAGACCGAGGAGGATGAAGCGTCGAGACTGGCTGAAACTCCATGCCACCGTAACCAGCATCCTTAAAGTCATACCCAGCATGGAAATCACCGACGGCGAGATCAGCGACTCCTCAAGTCCCTGCCTCTAGATGACGTAGAGGCCGTTGCCGCAGACAGCGCATACCTTTCAAGAAGGAACTGCGACCTGATAGAGGCTATTGGAGCAAAGCCATACCTCAAGCCAAAGAGAAACAGCACAGCTAGAAGCCACGGCTCCAAGGCCTGGAGAAGCATGATCCTTGACTACCACGAGAAACCTGAGGAGTGGAATAAGAGGTACCACATCAGATCTTCGGCGGAAACCGCCTTCTCCGTCATCAAGAGAAGGCTTGGATATCAGCTTTCATCCATCCGAAAAGAACTCCAACGAAAAGAACTCATGACAAAAGTCATAGCCTACAACCTAAACATACTCGCAAGAACAACAATTTAGAGACAGAGCCGGTTAAATCAGATAACTATCAGGGTTCTCGGGCATGATTTCACTGACAGCTAGACATTTCTTATAAAATCTTTCACGCTGAATCCGAGTAGGTGTTGGAGCTATTGATACGCAAGTCGCAATCTTTGAGACGGGAAAGGATGCGACGATAGAAATGTTAAGAAGCCAAGTGGTTCCGAGAGAACACCATTTGTTTATTATAGTGTTTACGGAGCTTTATTATAGTGTTTACGGAACCAAGGTTGTGTGGGGAATGGGCGGTTGATATAACGCTTCCAGGCTTAATAGCGCATGAAGCTGCGATGAAAAGAAACGTGTAGCTTGTCGTTCCCCATTTCGAATAGCACGCGCTAACATAGACCGAGTGCGGCCTTATTTCTGGTCTAATATGGTAAATAGAAAAGCATCTTTATGATGAGACTGAGACCACTACAAATTACAAGTGTAACTGTTTCGCCTATGCCTAAGCCCGCTGCGAATACTGCTTTATAGTTCTGCCATTCTTTTCTGAAAACATATTTTTCAAAGATTTTGTTTGTTAATCCACCCATCATCATGGTCAACGCTAGTGGCGGTACAGTACTCATTCCTGCAACGAATCCTATGATTGAGAAGGGTATGCGGAATATATGAAAGGACGTGTAGAGAATTGATATAATAATGAAACTTGCTATGAAGGATTGCCAGCCCTCTCCTGCTCTTATTTTTCCTGTAGCAAGTAAAGAGTTTTCCATAGCCCAAATTGGCCAATTAATAATAGTCGCTGGATATATGTATGACGGCATCGGTGCCAGTTGCCAAAAAATTGAGACAAATATGAACGACGTCAAAAGACATATCGGCAAAAACAGTAAATAAACTTTAACCAAACTTTTATACGGTGTCTCCGTGAGTTGACAAACTTTAAACGCGCCGGCCCAAGAGACTCCGTCCACAAGATATGGAGTTTGGGTATAAAGGAGGGGATCTAACGGTGCAAATCCTTGAGCAAACCAGATGCGATAAACAGTGGGAGAAGGCACGCCCGAAGCATATAGATAATCCAATCCAGATATAAGTATGAGAGTAGACGGCTGCGTTATAGTGAGTGCAGTTGTGCCCAGCAACCTACCGTTCACTAGTGTCCATATGATCGTGTAACCAGCTGTGAAAGGAACCATCAACCAGATAGGATATTCAGGGATTATGTACCAAATCACAAATGAAGCTAGAATGGTCGGCAAAACCAGCAAAAAAATGATGCGTGAAAGCTTAACTCCGACTTCAGGTTTTTTCAAGCTTCTTAACGAGCTTACAAAAACCTTCCTATAAACGAGTAACGGCATTATGCCTAATGCGGTGGCGGCTCCAATTATGGGGAAAAACCAAACATATAACCATGCTCTTTGCACCATCAATTGTATAGACATCCCATAAAAATATTCTTCAGCCAGTCTGGTCATATTAAAATTAACAAACGCGGGGTTCATGATTAGCCATACAAACGCTGAGCCGACTAATATGCCTACAACGACGTTAAACGGGACAATCATCCCGGAAACGAAAACTAATAAATCAGTCGCTATACCAAATATAGCTCCGGGTAAGAACAGCTGAATTGTGCTACTCATATCCATCCAAGGGAATGGGATGGATGGAACAGGGAGGTTTAAAGCTGTCATCACCATAGGAGGCCCGAATAATACCATAGAGTAAAAGACACCAATAAGAGCCGCTACTGAAAAATAATGGGTTCTTTTTCTCTCTCCTTCCGTGATGGTTTCAATTGCAGTCGCAGATACTTGCTGCAAAGGAAACGGGAGCTTTTCGCCTTCGACATATAACTCCCTAAGGATTAATCCTAAAGCAAGGTGAAGCATAAGTGGAAATAGGAGTCCCATGGTCGATACATAGATTATTGGTGCTAACCACTGATCTGTTAGTAAACTTCTAAGTTCCAGGATCTCTGATGCATTTGGCGGGACATACCATTGAGGCATATATTTATCTAATCCGAAAGAACGTGCTTCAGAAGAAGAAGCAAAAAAGGTTCTAAATATTAGTATGATGAAAAGACCGAAGACACCTATCACAGAAGAAGCATTCGTAATTATAGTGGCCTCTTGTTTAGTCAATGGATCTTGTCGTGCGGATCTTAATATATAAGAAAAGAGCATAACAGCAACCAATGCAGGATATAAACCTGCGCTGCCGGTACTGAGAGTTAGCCATATCATGGCTGGCTGGAAAACCAAGATCATATACAACATAACTAATATTATTCTTGAACTTATTGCAGTTTTCAATCTCAAGGTTTCTCTTTCCCGAAGAATTCTCTGCCCATATCTAGGTACCGCTCCCGATCTTTAGGTTTTAAGTCGCGCCATAGAAGAAGTTGCTCACGGATTGCGTTCACAAACTTCCTATTATGCGTGACCCAGTCACTCTCTGTTCCGCTTAAGAGAGCGAAATGAATATCGAAAAGGTATTTTTCTTCTTCTTGAATCAATCTTAGGGCAACATTTTGATTAAGGTTTAGATCGTATGGAGTTAAACTTATTCTTGCCTCAATAGAGTAGAAGTTTCTATTTTCAATTCTACCTTTCTTATACCTAATGGATTGAGCTGAAAAAACTTCTGACAGGGGACTAGTATGTGCTTCTAAAAATTCATTCAAGAACGACAGTACGATTATTGCCTGTTCATCTGAATCTACAACAAAGGGAATACTAAATTCCCACTCTCTTCCCTTAGGCATCGTCGGATATTCCCATCTTCTTATGCGTGAAGGCGTTGCAAATACTGAAGCTCGAGATGCAGGATAAACCGTCGAAAGTATGACGAGAATTATGGATGTGAAAACAGACATTACTACCCAGTTTGAACCGAAGTTCAAGAAAGTAACTCCGGCTAATCTTCCAGTTCCAACGGCCAAGACGTATCCAAAAACGCTACCTAAAATTGAGTATATGCAGCCCTCCGCCATGAAAAGTAAGATTACGTTCATTGGTGCTAACCCTAAGGTTACCATCGTGAATATCTCCCCTTTACGTTCATATACAGATCCGATCATTTGCATTATTATAGTAAGAGCCGCTATTGCCATCGGAATTATCTGGTACTCCCATCCAAGCAAAGTTTGGAATGAGCCTTTCCCTAGAAACATGACCCCTTGAGGGGTTCCTAAATATATGTTGAGTTTATATCTGTTAAAGATTTTTACGCCTTCGCCAAGTATTTTTTCGGGATCTTCAAACTTTAAGGAGATTGAAGCCGTAAAAACATTTGAAGAAGAACGGTCTAAGAATTCAAAAGCTGTATCGTAAGGTATGATTAGAAACCGTGATGGTATAAGATGCGCAGCAAAGCCTGGAACAGTCGTATCTATCGGGGTAAATTGTTCTTGGTCAAGATCATGTGACAATGAACTAAAAGTATCGCCATCAACAATTCCTATTACGGTAAAATCCAAACCTGAAATAGTTATTGCATCGCCGACCTTTACACTCATTGTATCTGCTGTGAATTTAGATAAAATGCAAGCCCAAACGTCAGAACTCGTAAACCACCTTCCACTTAAGAGAGCTTGGTCAAGGTGGGTAAGTTCTATTTCTTCAGGCGTCAAACCCAGTAATGCACGAACAAAAGAATAATTTTCTGCCGACACTAGGATGATTTTATCTCTTATACCTTTTCCACTTGCCGGATAAACCCAAGCCTTGGGGGCAATAACACAATTTTCATATCTAAATTTTAGATCTGATGCCATATTGTCAACGCCAGATCGTAGCTCAAACCAACTGCTGTGCTTAGTCTCAATCCCAAAATATAGGGGCTCTCCTTGAATAACGTTCAACCTGTGAAAAGGCAAAGGAATCAATGATGTAAACAAGACTAAAGAAAACACAATGATAATGATCGAAGTTAATGTTAAACCAGTACGGAAAGTCCGTCTTCTCATGTTCTCGGGTCCTAATGTAAAAGCAGCGAGAACGGAAGATGTTGTCCCAGTTATTAACTCATGCTCGCCTAGAAAACGGCTACGAAGCTCTCTTAGCAAATCTGTAAAATTCTGAAAGATTAGAACTATGACTGGCACTATGAGAGTTAATAAGGCGAGGCCGAGAACGAGTATCCATATGTTAAACGCTAATGGAAAACCCGGGTGGAGAAAAGAAAAAACAATAGTTGTTAAGACGTACAAAAAGAGCAGGGCTGCTAATCTTTTCAAACCTTGGGATCTTACGATTAGTCTTTCAGCAAATAAAGCAAAGGGAATCAGTAATATACCAAAAAAAGGAACAGAATTTATGATGGAAGTAGCTAAATCTCTTAATTCCACGTTCGCATTTCTCTGCGACTCCCAAGATGACAACGAATAACTTGAAAAGGGTTCGAAATTATAGTTTTCATAACTCTTCTTTGCCCTCTCAAAATCATAAATAGATTCATTTAGAAGCCTTAAGTCGTAAATCACGCCAGTTTTCTGAAGTTTAGAAACCCTGTTTAAATTCAGGTAAAGTAGATTCTGTGCGTAATGTAAAGATGTTGCCGTTAAAGTTATTTGTTGGCCAACTTTTAGGCTATAACCAACACCGTCAAGGTTTGTTTCACTAGCGTTTGTGAGAATAGCTATCGGATGCACCAAATATGTTGGATCCCTGATGATTATCTCATGAGGCTTATCTGGAGAGACGAAAACTACAGCCATGGAGTAAGGTTCAGTATACTCGGTTATAAGTCCAAAGGATATTGGCGTGGTGTGCGATCTGAATTCGTTTATTGAGATCTGAGTACTTCTTAATTGACCAATATAATAGGGATCTAGAACGTCGAATAAAACAATACTTCCACACCTCATTATCGTTACGTAAGTATCGTTAATAGGCATATATCCAACTGGGTTAAACCCTACGGATGCCATAAAAGTCGTGCCTATTGTCCTCGCAGTACAGTATCTACCCATATCTGGCGCGTATATAATTGAACCGGATTCGTCCAATTTGAACGCGTAAATTGAACGTAGAGTCCGATCAATGCTCTCTCTCCCATATCCATCTGCTGTTGATAAACCAATAATTTTGAACTTACCCTTTTCATCAGTTTTGTAGAGAATAAAGTCTCCTCCTGATCCAATAGATGGATAATACTCATCATTCAAGATGGCGACTAATGCATCCGAAACTGGAGTATAGTAACCGGTTGAAAAATTCCATTCAACAACTTGACCAGTAAAACTTATGAAGCCGGCGAAACCCATCATCCAGCCACCCATGCGAGAAGGTTTCTCTGGTATTCTTTCAACTCCGCCAACTATAAGATCATCTGGGGTGGAGTTTACTAAAACAAATAAATAGCAATAGACTTGTTTCAATTGTTTGATTAAGTTATCAGGGTCGATATTGTGGAATACATCGATAGGTGTTCTCAAGTATTTATGGAAAGAGTTCAAGGTTGAAAAAGAGATAGCTGGAAGGGGTGTCGCGTATTGTAAAGGTTCATGATCGTACCATGGATAATAGAAAGGGTGATAATACGACAATGGATTTGCTCGTAAGAAGAACAGTAATGGAAGTTCTTCTTCCACGAATTTTAGTTCGAAACCACCAAGTTGTTTTCGAATTTCAGGCAGAGTGTTTTTTATGATGGTTCCAACGGCATCAGTTTCCCCAATCTCCCATGAGTCACCTTGTGTATAGAAGCTGGAAAAAAAGCTAGGTGCTACTACTGAAGTGTCAGGGGATAGTTGAAGGTTAAACTGCGATATGATATTTTTATATATGTTTTGGGGACCTGGTTGGAATATAAGTTCTTCGACGAAGTTTCGGGACCCGATTAAACCTTGCCAGTGTCCTCCAAAAGCGATGAATAAGATTGTATTCTTTGGTTGGTTGTTTTTGAAAAATTGCGCCAGTTCAATTAAGGCAGCTACACCGAAGGACTCTGAAGCTCCGGGACTGATAGAGGGTACGATGGAAAATGAATCGTAGTAAGTTGTTATAAGGATGTACTTTTCCGGGAAATCTGAACCCCCGACAAAACCCATTACATTGAACGCTTGTACCTCTTCCCAGCCACTATCTGAATGAACCTTGACTTCTAATTTGTTGCTCCCTAGAAGATTTAGGAGATAAGATACGTCTTCGTGTTTTATATAGAACCTCGGAAAATTGTATGGCAATAGTCTAAGGCGCTTGAACTCCGCCTCAGTCCGAAGGGTTTCGGGTGGTTCTATAAAGATAACGGCTTTAGCCCCAAAGTACGCCATATCCTTCCACCTTTGGCCGCTGTTGAAATCCATCAGAACAATGTTGCCTTCAATCTTCTTTCCTTCAATATCGGATGGGAGACCTTTAGCAGCGTAGACGAGTTCTCCAGAAATACCCGAAGACAGGGTTACAACTGGGATAATTCCGTTAGAATATAATGGAAAGATTTTGATAGTTTTGTTGATTGGTGAAACGAGTGTCAAATTTGCCCCATAATCGATTAATGAGACGACATCAAAATATTGCTTAGAAACGTTTGATAGACCAAGTTTGATGAACTGATCATAAATGTATTCACCAGCTTCTTCACAACCTGGGTAACCGCTCATTCTTGAACCTAAGCTTGATAGGTATCTCATATGATCCGATACAGCGTTAATATCTACTTGACTAACTACGTTTTCAAAGTCTATTGTGGTTGAATCGATTTTGTTATCGAGTTCTAGTGAATCGGATAATATTGCATAAACAGGAGTTGTAGAGAATAGCGTTATCATGAGAAAAAAAGTAATGAAAAAAAATAGGGGACGAGTGTTCAACTTTCTACCACGTTAAGGAGCCATAGCAGTAATTATCAACATACGTAACCCATAAGCTAAGCCTGGTATGAACATGAGGCCTATCGCCATTGGAAATATTTTTTCCGTAAGAACCTTTGCACCAAAGAACCTAACAGCTAATCTTCTGGTTAAATAAGCTATTAAAGCTGGCACGAATAGTAATGGTCCCATATAACTAGCAGCTATGTAGATCCCGATTGGGTTGAAGGCAAACCATGCAAACTTTTTTCTAAGGTAATACAGAACAAGTCCGATGACCGTTGAAATCGCCATGATGCTGAACATAACATTGAAGTTGGGATTGGCTCCCCACATTAGCCAACACCATCTAGATCCCGGTGATAGGAAGAATGGCCACATCCAGCTTGAGATATACTCTGGGTCGTTGAACCAAGTACCGTGGGGAGATGTATAGAAGCCCCAGTGGTGCACTTCCCATAGAGCCATTAATGGAGAGATTATGATTACTATAAGAAGCGCTATTAATCCAGCTATCAAAATGTCCCTTTTCGAAGTTTTTGTTAATTCTCCCATTTGTTGCGTATCAATTGCATAGAATGATGGGTTTGACATATACTGGTTGGTAGGTAGGTTTATGCACGGAGACAAATAGAGTGTGGCAAAATTCGATGTTGTTAATTCTGTGGGAACATAAGCCATAGCAATCATGCCGCCCGTATAAACGTGAGGACTGTTATAAAATCGTTGTATTGCTGAGATGCCCCAGAAACCAGTCTCGCCCAAAGTTCTAAGTTGACCTATTGTCATGAATAAGGCAATAAGACTTGTGGCTGCTATTATCCAAGTTATCGCGCCGACGGCTGCAGAGAATAATATGTACAGAACTACCAAGATCGGAATTGATATTAGCAGATATTTATAAGGCAACTCCTCTTTTTGCTCCCCTTTCAGTATTGAGAGGAAGAATTTTCTATGGTTAACTATTGTGTAGATAGAGGCTGCAATTATTATGCCAGTGCCAATTTCACCGAATATGTACCAATTATTATGTACGTCATTAATGTTAAGGTACCACTGTGTCCAGAACCAACTTTTAAGTTCCCAAGATGGCATGTATCCGGCGGCACTTAGCATCGGCGGCATAATCCAGGTTAAGGCAATCACGCCGATTATGAAGGTTAGCAAGATTGGAGTTGGGATGAAGAAACTTACACCTAGGTGAAATGGTGTCCAAGTAAGCACTATGGGTGCCCATGCAATAAGGCCAAACAGAGAGATGTCGAATATCATTTGAGGCGGCGCTGTGATACTTATAATTCCAGGCGCCACACTTATTGCTAAGTGATAGATTATTTCAGGTAAACTTAAGATCAAACCTATCAGTATGCCAATGTACGTCCACTTATTCTTAATTAAGGTCTTGCCCGAAACGTCAACATCATTTATAATAGTTGATACGATGGTAGCGTTTGGGAACACTAGTCTTTCATTGACTACAAGAGGCCTTGTAAGAAGAAGGCCTAAAACGAAGTAGGTCAATATCATCAATAGATAGTAGACTACGTGGAAACCGTAAGGAGAAAGCCACAGATCCCAAGGGACAGGTCTGCCGGGAACCAAAGCCCAGTAATCGGCTCTAAATGCCTCAAAGTCTTCCACTTGTGGCACCCAATACGGCATTAGTAGGTCAACGTAAGGTTGACGATCAGCATAAGTAGATATGCCGCCTACCATGTAATTGAAGCTCCCAAGAATACCTAGACCATTCACTTCTTGACAGTACCAAAATGAAGACAGAAGCATGGTGGCTATCACAACTACTTCGCTTCTCTTCAGAGATAAGACATTTCGAAGAGACACTGTGATCAAAGTCATTATGAAGACAGTTGGGATATATTGAAAGTAGACCGTAGCGAATGTGGGAAAGTCCCAAATTACGCCATACTGCCTCGCCTGTTGTTCGAAACTAATATTCCAATTAGGTGGACCAATGTAGATCAGAAGGAAATCGAGGAATAATGCCAAAACAATGCCTATAGCCAATGCCCTAATTGTTAAGCCCTTAGAAACTTCCGGAATCTTCTCTTCTTTTCCTGAAGACATTTTCCTTACCTTCTCTTTCTTTTTTTACGGTAGTATCTTTACTAGGAATCTCCACTTAAACCTTGTGGTAGGATGTTTTTCTGTGGGTTTCTCTGATTTGCTTGTTGGTGATGTTGTGTTGAACCCTTTTCTGCGTTGGTGGATAGGGTTGAAAGGTCTGGAGTGTTCCGTCGGAACCGTAAGCCCGGTCATTCTTTAATTCTTTCTGACGTATAATTAGGAAAGGTAAGAACGAATATTGTGGTGCTTTAAGTGTTCATACCCTATATAGGAGAGAGTACCTAGCAATGTACCATACCTATTCTTCTGATAAACGCACATATACATTTTGATGGATACTGACAAGATAAGGTTTATGTGTTTGGTGTCGTTCCCAGTGTCTGGTGTATTCTCAGGTTGTTGTAGAAGTATGTGAAGAGGTTCAGGAAGAGCTTCATACAGAGTATGCCTTGCCTTCTTGCGTTCACGTTATTATAGAACCGTCCAGTTCTTTCCTTTAGGGTTCTGAACCACCTCTCAACCCTGTTTCGCGCTCCACGGGTGATGTGCATCCAAGGAAGTTCAAGGCTTTGAAGCGCCTCCCCATACCACGGACCCTTATCGACCAAGATTAGAGGCTTATTCAGGCATGATCTTAAAGCCTTCTTCAGCACATGCTCGGCGTTCATGCTTGAACGTTGCCAGCTCACATCCACAGCCAAGACCTCTCTAGAGTCAACATCTACAGCAGCCCAGATGAAGACTTGGCTGCCATTCACCTTCAGCTTCGTCTCGTCAACCGCTAGGCAACGCCTAACCCTAGCCTCAGCCTGAGACATCAACGAGGCAAACCGGTGAACCCACTGCCTAACAGCCTCCCTGCTCGCCGGAACAGCCTTAACCACCTCCGAAATGCACCGCGTACTCAAACCAGCCATATACAACAATCCAGCCTCAACCTTATACCGAAGCGAAACCTTATTACGCTTGAAGACCCTAGCTTTCTCCACGGCTTTGAGGAGCAACTCTACAACCTCCAACATATCACCTCCAAAAGGAAGTAGAGACTCCTCAAAGCTAAAAACCTTATCTTGTCAGTATCATCTTGATGAACCAAAATCTTAAATATGCTCTTTCCTAGCTCTAGTAATGGAGATAGATAAAGAGAGAAAGAGGTAAAAAGGTATGAAAGATGTTAAAGACCGCGAGGAAACCTCCAAGGTCAAGGTCAAACCTGTAGCGAAACCTCTAGACTTGCGAATCTACATCACGACCGCAAGAGACATGGCGTTTTACCGTAAGCTAGTCACAGAGTACGCACCGCAATATCGATTTAACATTATCAACATTTATAGCATCTTCGAAGAGAAAGGTTCTTCTCTAGGAGCTTCTGGGTTCCCAAACAATTTAAAATATTTCATGGCCGAGCCGCTGTGGTACTGTAAGTATCCAAAGATCTATGAGGCCCGAAAAGATGTACCAATACTCCGCCAGGCAATTGAAAACTTGAAAGAGCTGAGTACGCTGGCGGCTGAACGAGACATCAAGATCCTATACACCTTCCCTATTGTTCACTATCATCATATTCCTTCTGAGAGTTCCTTCGCGGGCAAAAGTAGCCAATCCTTTCTACGTTCTGCTCATCCTGAGTACTTTAAAAATGGACAACTTGATTTTAACAGCCCACTCGTTCACCAATTCGTCAAGGATCAAATCGGTGAGTACTTCGAACTTTATCCAGACCTAGCTGGCTTGTTTGCCCACAGCGGTGAAATGGCAACATTTTGTCCCTCTTATTTGGTGCGTGATACAAGTCAATTGGATGCCATAATTCTTAGCCTCATGGAGATAGTATACACAACATGCCGTAAACACGGAAAGATGGTTTTGTGGGACATGCACTCAGCTGCCGGCGATAGGCGGAACGCCGACGCCATCATCAAAGCCTTGAAAACAGGGCGTTTCCCAGAAATTGTAACTTGTACTGAGACCACGTGGACGCAACAACACTTTTCGCTCACTTACCCGACCACGTATTTGGTGAAGGATATGATTCAATGCGGGCATGCAATCTTCTATCAAGATTGTTACGGTGAAGGATTGGACTTCCCTTTCATCCCGTTTATTGTGGATCAGTACTTGGTTCGTCACTTCCGCGCTTGCGAGAAAGCTGGCGCCAAGGGAGGCGGCGTAATGTGGGGTCCCTACCAAGGCAGATATCACCAGTTTAATACGCTACAAAACATCAATCTCGAACTTCAGACGCGGATGATGATGGAGGGCGGGGACATCGATCCAGAACAGGTAAAACGCGAATGGATCGAAAAGCATTACGGTGAAAGAGCAGCCCCACACCTTCTAAGAGCCTTCAACCGGGTTAATCTGATTCTAAGTCGAATCTTCTACATTGCTGAAAATGGTTGGTGGGGGTTGCCCACATTTCCGAGCTTTTCGACTATGGTGGGAGGAACGTACTTCTGGTGGATAGAGTTTTTCTCTAAGCCTGAAACTCCCCTCAAAGCCGAGTGGACGCGACGAACAGCCTCGGTCCGCGCTATTCCCATGAAGCAAATGCGTCAAGAAAAACAAGAGGCGGTAAGAGAATGCGAACTCGCCCTTAGGGACCTCGCCAAGGCGAAGGGCAAAATGAAGGACGAAGACTACAATGCTTTACTGGCCCGTTTCGTTGCGCTCTGGTACTACGCTAGGGCATGCCAAATCGTTCTCGAGGTAGGCTATTACTTTAAGAACACCTTTCTACCTTTCGAACCTTATCCTGAAGCCAAGGACCCTGAAAGGGATCTAGAAGAAGCTGCCCATCACCTTAAGGCCTTGGTGGACAAGGCGAGGGCAGATTCTAGGCTGAAAAGTCTCGAAGAAGACGTTGGTCAATATGGACTAGAGGGAAACTTCCTACAATTGGCAGAGAAATTCTGCCAAGACTTGGCAGGAGCCTTCTACATCATTGTTAACCGGCCACTCTTCTAATTCATTCTTATCGCTCAAGGATTCTATAATAATGCCCAATGCGAGATGCATTCTACTAGGCGGCCCCTAGTATGGTGACCCTGCATATCTTGCTCTTCCCGCTTCTCATGCCCGAGACAGTTCCCAATGATTACGTCAAGATGCCTGAAGAAGAGTTCACGGTTAACAATAAACCGTTCATTGAAAGGGTCATTACCGAGAGCATGCTACACATTAGCCTTACTTGGCATCCGTGGAGCTTGAATATCTTCACAAGTCGATTGGAAGCGCATTACATAGAAACTAAGATAGACAGACCAGATCTTCAGCATAGCCCTGAAGACTGCACAACTCTGTGCAGAAAATGACATCTTGGACAGATGAAAGGGCTGCTATGAGTTGATAAGAAATGAATCAAGTAGAGGAGAGTATAAAGATTCTCTGAAAAGCATTGTAGAGCTCTTTAAGATGTTGTCAAGTTTTTGTTTTTAGTAGTATGACTTCCTTCCAAAGGTTGAGAAAAACTAGATATTAACTTTATTCAAGGGCTTTATTGTTATCTAATCGAGGCAGTTATACATGAATAGAATGAAGCCTAGGGAGCGACTTCTTGCCGCTTTGAGAATGGAGGAGCCAGACGCTGTGCCTGTTCTTCCACCGGCCGACCTGAGTTGGTACGGTGCTGTTAAGGCAGATTTCCTGGGAAAGACAGAAACTAGAGAAGGTCTGGATTTAGCGGGTTGGGAGTGCAATAGAGCCTTCTTGGTAACTTACGAAAGACACCTCTTTCCTCTGAGGTCATAGGAACCAGCGGACGTTACATTATAACCAAGTGCGTTATTGAGACTCCTAGGGGTCCAATCCAGAGCTTACTGTATAGGTCGACTCAGATTTGTATGCAGGACTGGACGGTTGAGCACTTCGCGAAGAGCCTAGATGATATCGAAAGGTTTCTATCTATTCCTTATGAACCCTATGACGTCACGTCGGATGTTGAACGAGATTTTGCGTATGAAATTGAGGGGGATCTGGAGACCTATAAGGGTTTGGAGGCGAAGGTAGGTGATAATGGCCTAGTCTACATACTTATACCTGACTCTGCCTTCCTTCTATTCTTCCTCTGCGGCGTCGAGTTCGCGGTGAAACTGTGTTATCGGAATTTAGGCTTAGTTGAGGAGTTGCTTCGAGCAGGCCTAGAGCGAGCTTTGGACTACGTGGAACATCTACTTTCGCTAGGCGTTTACTACTTTATGGTAATTGGCCCAGAATATGTCGGAGTCTTTGTGCCGCACCTTTTCGACAAGATTGTGGTTCCATACGAAAGGAAAGTCATATCGGCCATCCCAAGGAAACGCCATCGCTGAAATACACTGCCATGGAAAGGTGAACAACCTCTTAGAGGAGTTTGCTGATACAGGAGCCGACGCCTTGAACCCGCTTGAGGCTCCACCGATGGGAGACATATATGACCTGGGTGACGCCAAGAGGAGGATGGGCGATCGCGTCTGCGTATTTGGGAACGTATCGTATAAGGAGCTAAAGGATTGAGTATCGACGAATTGCGCAGTGCACGATAGGATAAAAAGCGCGGCAGCTCGAGGAGGATATGTTCTTTGTGTGGTCTACAGTCCACTTAGCCTCCGTGAGGGCACGCCTTCAGACATCCCGCCCTTAGAATCCGTTCTAGAATTCGTAAAGGCGGCTAGGAGATATGGGAAGTACTCCAGAATTACTTGATGTCTCTTCGCTCTTATTAAGGTGCTGGCGCTTTTCCTTAAGCCTTTGAGTAGTCCAATTCATAGGTGTTGTTTTAGCGATTCTTCTGAGGGCATAGTTGGGAAATATTCGAGGCTGAAGTAATCGTCATACCTGAGCTCATCGAAGCGTTTCACGATGTTCGGATAGTTCAATTCACTTATAAAGAGCTTGTGTTGAGTCCTAAATAAAAATGAAATCAAAACTACAAATACATATAAATGCGCTCATAATAATTATGTGGCAAGGAGATGATTATAATGTTCCATACATTCGATTTGTTGATAAAAAACGGTCTCATTGTCGACGGTTCTGGTGCGCATGCCTATAAAGGATCTTTGGGGGTAGTTGGTAAACGTATAGCTGAGATAGGAGATGTATCCAGTTCTAGCGCTGATATTGTTATTGACGCTGAAAACCTTATAGTAGCTCCCGGGTTCATAGATCCCCACAGCCATGTCGACCAATACATATTGGTATGCCCAACTCTTGAGGATTATGTGGTACAAGGTGTTACAACCGCAATAGGGGGGAACTGCGGTTACTCCTCAGCTCCAGTAAAAGATCTCTATTTAGCCCTAAGTTTGCCTGATGTATTATGTGAGTTAAGGAAGCCATTCATGTATCAAGGTTGGGATTGGCCTTTACCGTGGAATAGCTTTATTCCTTTAGATGAGTTTAGAGATAAGGCGAAAGAGGTTTATGGTATCGACATAAATTGGCGTAGTTTCACAGAGTTTCTCGGTAGAATCGAAGAGGAAGGTATCTCCATAAACTTTGCTCCCCTAGTAGGCCACGGCAACATTAGGCTAGCAGTTATGGGCTCAAACTACAAACGTAAGGCTACTGCGGCGGAGGTTGAAGAAATGAAGAAATTGGTCGCTGAGGCAATGGAGGCTGGTGCATTTGGAATGTCTACGGGTCGTGATTACCCTCCGCAAGACTATGCTGACACTGACGAAGTTGTCGAGTTAGCTAAAGTGGTTAAAAATTACGGGGGATTTTACTGTACGCATTACAGTGGATGCAATATTAACGGGTTAAAGGGGGCGGCAGAGATAGGGAGGAAAAGTGGAGCACCAGTACATATTTCCCACCTAATTACAGGATATGGGGTTGTACCTGTTACACGCTCATCACATGATGTTGTATCTCCTAAAATTCCAGAAGCGCTCCTGGAATCGGCTGCTTATGAAACCTTAAAGGTTGCCGACAAATATATAAAAGAGAATATTTTCACAAGTTTCGATGTTGTACTCTCTGCCATTGGGTGCACCGAATATTTAGCTTGGTTTTTAAGACCGTGGCTTGCCTGTGCTGGATCCCGAGAAGTACCAGCAAAATACCTCAAGATAGAAAACTTTAGAAAAGAGTTGAAAGAAGCGGTAAATACTGGTAAATGGTCCATAGGAAATTATTGGTTAATACGGATAGTTTCCTGTAAAAATAAAGAATATCTAAGACGAACTATTGCTGAAATAGCTGAAGAAAAAAATGAGGGTGAGCTTGACACATTATTGAACCTCGTCATAGAAGATCCTGGTACTCGAGTAGAGTACAGTTTTAGAGACGAAAGTCAAATAGAAATCTTCATTAAACACTCATACGCCATGCCTAGCTTAGACAAATATGCACCTATCTATGGCTCATGGAAGAGGACGAATCCATCGTATATGCTTCCATACGAATACCATGACTGTTACCCTTTACTGTCCACTGGTGGATTCCCTCTTTATTTCAGAAGATTCGTTAGGGAGCTGAAAATTTTGACGCTTGAAGAGGCTGTGAGAAAAGCGACAAGCCTACCTGCTCAAACTTTTAACATAAAGGATAGAGGGATTTTAAGGAAGGGTGCGTACGCCGACATAGTTGTATTCAACCATGAGGAAATAAAAGATATGGGTGATAGCGTAGAACCATTACAACGCCCGAAAGGGATAGAGTATGTACTTGTGAATGGAGAAGTAGTGATGGAGAAAAAACAGCACAAAGGCATCAGAACCGGAAAAGTACTCAGGAAAAATGCTCAGAAATACTGAATTATAGGAAACTCCCTTTTTCTATCTAAGCATTATAATTGTTTCGTCCCTGCGTCCATGTTAATCTTCGTTAACAGTGTTCGCAAAACCTGGAAAGTACACAAATATATATATATATATGTCTTCGTTCATATCGGGTAGTATGTCTCAGATATACAAATTCAGAATTAACAAAAATAGTTTACCTCTTCGTTTCTTCTATTGCCATGTTGGCCCTACTGGTTCTGCTCGATATATGATTGAGCGAGCTCTTGAGTATAAAGCCAACGCCGTGATCATCGGATGGACAGTTACCAATGACATTCTCTTACTGGACGGGTATCCCAAATTTCGGAGGAAAGGAAAAGACCTCGAGAGAGCCGTAGATCTTCAACGCCGCTATCGGGAGCTCACCTCTTTAGCTAAAGAGAAAGGGTTAGATGTCTACTTTACAACACCCGAGCTTTGGTATCCTCCAGGTTTTTTCGATGTCTACCCAGATGCACTGGATCCCGCGAAAGAAACTCTTTGGGAATTCTTGCGTTACAGAGTAAACGAGTGGTTCGAGCTCATGCCCGATTTAGACGGCTTCGAAATCTACCTCGATGAAGGCGCGGTAAACCTACTTCGCATAAACAGCCGGATGTCAATGTCAGATAGGGTTTTTCGCCTTGCCCAGACGACCCTTGATGTCTGTAAGAAATGGGATAAGAAGTTTATGTTATGTACATTTACAAGGTGGCCTCGTGAGCTTCAAGCTATTATCGATGGTCTTCAACGTGTTCCTCGTTCAGATCACCTGATAGTTCACAACTGGTGCCTTGTGGATGATTGGGGCCTAACCTTCCCAGATAACCCGGCTATAGGCAACGTTGGAGGCCACCCTGAAGTTATCTCCTTTGACGTTCACGGCGAGAGGCATGGTAGCGCCATGATTCCGTGGTGTTATCCTGACTGGATAAAAGAAAAGCTCACGTTAGACATGACTATCAGCCCAAATGTTATTGGAGTGGCACATAAGATGCACGGTTTTAAGCTCTTCATATCTCCAACAGAAGCAAACGTCTATGCCCTCGCAAGGCTGGCGTTGGATCCTAACACTCATGTTGGAGATATATGGAGAGAATGGGGTGAAACTCGCTATGGAGAAGCATGGGAATCCGTCGTTTCCGCTCTTAAACGCACCCCTGAAATTACAACAAAAATCTTCTACTATAGAGGCGTAGAGGCGCAAATAGAGCTAATAACCAAGACCCGCGCTCGCTTGGAACCTAAGCCGAGTCCACTCACATTGTTTAAGTGGCAGATTCTGATAGAGAGCGCTGGTGATTGGGACCCGAAATTAAGAGCGATAGAGAATGAGTTTCTAAACGCGACTGAGGAGAGGATAAACCTCTTTCTGAGAGAAAAAGATGAAGCAATCGACCTCGTAAAGAGAAGCCTAAGTGATATAGAAAAAGCCCGAGGAAAGCTGAAAGTTGAAAGTTACAATGCCCTTCATAAGGGATTCTCCTTAGAGCTGGAATTGGCAAAAGCACATAGAATTTGGACTGAGATTTGGATGTTGTATGAAATGTGGTGGCAACACGGCCGTGGAGAAATAGAGACCAAGAGATTGAGGGCTGCCCTTCAATCTTTTTCTTCACTAGCAGATGAGCTTGGGAGTAAAGGGTACGGAGTGGAGAACATTCGCGGCGTAATTGAGGAGATTATTGCCATGATGAAGCAAGCGCCAACAATGCTTAGGGACTGGTGGGTGCTTGGTCCTCTAGAGAATTTCCGCTGTTTAGGCTTTCTCGAGGAGTTAGCGCCGGAAAAGCCTGAATCTGGTTTGCTGGAGAACCCGGAAAAGCTGGTCTATCGTCAAGAGCATACGGGGGCTATGCCATCTAGGGAACCTGAGGACAGACCTCTTCGGTGGATTCGTTATGATGCGGCTAAGAACGGGTTTGGATGGGTGAACATAAATGAATTGGCTAAGCCTTATGGTCCTCCTAGCCAGTTGTTTTACATGATGACTCATGTTTATGTTCCTACTGATATATTCTGTACCTTGAAGGCCAAAAACGATGATGGGATCAAAATTTGGGTAGGAGGAAACACTATCTTGAATGAACATAAACATAGTTCTTGGGGGCATAGTTTTGTCACTTATAGTAAGAAAGTGAAATTCGAAAAAGGTTGGAACAGAATTCTCGTGAAGGCTGAAAAGAATCACGGTCACTGGAATAGATCGGGCGTTATGATCCGTATCACTGATGACAAAGGGAATCCCCTGAAGGGCATTCGATGTTCGGCTTCGCCAACGATATGAATTCGAATGGAATGGAAAACGTTTTATTTTGGGTTTGTTGAGCAGGAGAGAACTATCTGGTTCCCCCAAAGTTAGGGATCTTAAGACGTTGCTACGGTATGAAGCCAGCCTTGTTCGTACCCGAACTATGGTGAAGAAGAAGGCCCGGAAGATACAATCTCCATCATACGTGTTTAAGTTGGAGCAGACTTTAACATTTTATCCCGATCAAAATTGAGAGATAACTATGCTTGGAAAGAGTTCTTACAATGACAAGACTTATTCTGTTAGGTAGGCATTAATAGCGTTAAAAAGCATTTGTCTTAACACTTCATAGCATTGTTGTTAACGGTTGTGTCCGAGGGTTCTATGCATCAGACCCGATCACCCAACAACCTTCTCTGCTTGTCATTCCCATGAAATCTTCTAAAGATGAACCTTGCAATAATGGTAGGAAAGGAACGTCATCCTGAGATTGTGCATTATTGTCTTAATAAGATGTTCGAATTTAAATGCGAAAATACTCTGCGCGTTTACGAGCAGATTAGTCCGAAATCATCAAGTTTTTATGCAATAAAACATATTTTATTGAAAAATATGCGAGGCTGATAATGTTGAATGCACGGGAACGTTTTTTGCGTTGTTTAACCTTCAAAAAGGTCGACCGCATTCCTTTTATGCCAGGATGGCCTATGGTAGAGGCCTTGAATCGCTGGTATGGCGAGGGATTACCCACCAATACCACACTTGAAGACTATTTTGGTTTCGAGTCGAGGGTAGGTATCGGCATAGATTTCGGACCCATACCCAGATTCGCACCTGTACGCAAGGGACATAAAGAATCTAGAGGAACTGAACATTCATCATGGGTTGTCAGCGAAGACGATCGGACCAGGATCGTAGTTGATGAGTTTGGGATTACTATGAGGATAATGAAAGGCGCGCTTTGTGGCATGCCTCAGTACCTAGACTTTCCCGTCAAAAAGGTTCAGGACTGGGAGGAGATGAAGGAAAGGTTTAACCCCTACGATCCGCGAAGATACGGCGTAAAGTGGAGCGATGAGTTCGTCGAGTACCTTAATACGGTTGATCTGCCCGTAGAAATGTGGATGCCGGGATTCTTCTGGAAAGGTAGAGAGTTCATGGGTCTTGAAGACTTCTTAAAGGCTTTCTTTAAGACCCCCGAATTGGTCGACGAGATGATGGGGTTCTGGTGCGATTTCCTCATCGAGACCTCCAGAAAGGCTGTTGAGGTATGCCAAATCGACTGCGTTACTGTCACAGAGGACATGGCTTACAAGGCAGGTCCACACCTCTCGCCCAAGATGATACAAGAGTATATACTTCCACATTGGAAGAGACTCATAAGCTTCCTAAAGAAGAACGGTGTAAAACTTGTTCTCTGCGACAGCGATGGAAACATCAACCAACTCATACCAGTCTGGCTTGAAGCAGGCTTTAATGGAAGCGAACCTATAGAGGCGGCGGCTGAAAATGACGCTGTAGCCATCAGAGAAGAGTATGGAAAGAAATTTGCCATGGTAGGCAACATTGATAAAAGAGTACTTCATTACGGGAAGGAAGCCATAGACCGAGAACTAGAACGCAAACTGCCTCTCACCCGAGAAGGAGGCTTCATTCCCATGGTAGATCATGGGATTCCCTCAGTACCATTCAAGAATGTAGAGTATTATGTGCAACGGCTCAAAGAGTACTTACTTGAAAACATGGGCACTATTGGGGGGTGCAATGTTCAAATGTAAAGTATTATGTATGAGGAATCAGTAAAGTTGTACGCCCGAGATTATTTTAACGCTGAAAACAGGCAACCTTCCTTTTTGAACCTTCATGTATTAATGTTAAATTAGGGCTTTCTTTTGTGCATTTTTCCGTAGCATTCGGGCATGTTGCTGAGAAAACGCATCCTCCTTGTGCCTCCTCAGAACCGGAGAATAAGCTTGACGAACTTAACTCTATCCTTCCTTTCCATCTTTCTCTGGGGTCAGGTATAGATATTGAGTCCATAAGCATTTTGGTATATGGATGTAGGGGATCTTCAGTCACGGATTCAGTAGGACCTTCCTCCACTCCTCTTCCTTTACACAAAACTATTATGTTGTCTGATATGTAACTCGCCATGTTAAGATCATGGGTTATGTATAGGCATGAAGTCCCTTTTTTTTCCTTGAAAACTTTCAATTGATCCAGGAAGATAGCTCTAAGTGACGCGTCTATCATAGATACAGGTTCATCTGCAATCAATAGTTTTGGGCTTATGATAAGTATTCTTGCAAGCATTAGCCTCTGCCTTTCACCTCCGCTGAGCTGGTGAGGATACCTTCCCAAAATATCTTCAGGTCTAAGTCCTATATCTTTCATGGCCCTAATCATCATTTCATGCGTATCCGATTTGCTGGATGCCAATTTAAACTTCTTTATGACTATCCTGAGTATGCGCTCAACCCTATATAACGGGTTATATGCGCTGTATGGATCTTGAAATATCGGTTGTACTTCGCGGAGATAGGTCATCCAGTCTTTCTTTTTAAACCATCTCAAGTCTTTACCTTTATATAGAATCAATCCTGAGGTAGGTTCAAGAAGTCCGAGGATCAGCCTAGCTATGGTTGTTTTCCCGCTTCCGCTCTCTCCTACTAACGCGGTGATCAAGGGTTTCTCTGAAGTTATGGTAAAAGATACAGAATCAACAGCTCTTATTATATTACTCTTGAATATGCCTAATCCTCCACCAGCCTCAAAGGTCCTAGTTACATCTTTTAGTTCCAGCAGAGGTTGACTCATTTTTCTTCACCAAAAGTGTGGCATGCAACGTATCTTCCCGAACCGATTTTTCTCATTTGAGGATCCACTTTGCTGCATTTGGGCTTAGCGTATGGGCATCTTGGATGAAAACGGCATCCCGTAGGCCAGTTAAGAGGGCTAGGCGACATTCCAGGTATACCTTTTATGTATTTCTTTTTCGTTGAGGGAATGGCAGCTATTAGTCTTCCGCTATATGGATGTAGGGGATCGTCAAAAACATCATATATTGATCCTATCTCTACGACTTTACCTGCATACATTACTGCCATTCTATCCGCGATTTCAGCATGAGCAGCCATATCGTGGGAGACAATCACTAGAGTTAGTCCATAATTCTCCTTTAGATCCCTCAATAGCTGCAAGATAATCCTCTGCATTACGACGTCTAACGCAGTGGTAGGCTCATCAGCTATTACAAGTCTGGGCTTTAAAGCTACAGCCATAGCTACGATAACTCTTTGCTTCATGCCCCCGCTGAGCTCGTGAGGGTACATCTTTGCAAGTTCCGAGGGCAATCCCACTTCCTTAAGCAGCTCAACTGATAAGTTTCTAGCTTTTTCTTTATCAATATCGTTATGATCCAATATGGCGTCGGTCATCTGTTCGTCAATTTTAATAACGGGGTTAAGGGAGTTCATGCTACCTTGAGGGATATAAGCCAGTTTGGACCATCTGATCTTATCAAGGTCTTCTTCTGACAAACTCAGCAGACTTGTGTCTTCGAAGATAACTTTTCCTTTCGGAATGTACCCCGGTTGCTTCACTAGTCTCAGAACACCCTCTACAAGAGTCGATTTGCCACATCCAGACTCGCCTGCAATGCCAAAAACTTCGTTCTCATAGACTTCGAAAGATACTCCATCGACAGCCTTGTAATCACCATATATACTTTCATAATAAACATATAAATCTTGGACTGTGAGTATTTTGTTCATAATTTACAATCCCGTAATCTTTTTGAGCCTCGGATTAAAAATCTCTTCTAAACCCATATTTATGAGGTTAAGCGAAAGGAAGATCGTTATCAAAAATACTACTGGTGACAACAATATGTGATAGTATTTCAAAGATAGGGCGCCTGACTGCATAGCCCAATTTAGAAGAGCACCTAAAGAAATAATATTGGCTGGACCTAAACCTATCATCCTAAGCGCCGTCTCAGCCAAAATAGCTCCAACCACCGCGTTTGCAAATCCAACCCCAATGTATGGAGCCAGGTTAGGTACGATCTCCGTGAACATCATTTCAAAACTGTTTAGACCCGAAACTTTAGCCAAGTCTACATACGCCCTTTCCTTTAGAGTTAATATCTGCGCTCTTATGGTTCGAGCAGCCCAAGGCCAGCCAAAAACAGCTAAAATTAAACACGTTGAAATTAAATCCATTCTCGTAAAAGCTGCGATAACAAGTAGTATAGGTAGCGAAGGAATAATAAGGGTTGCATTTGTTACGGAGTTGAGAAAGCCATCCCAGATCCCTCCCATGTATGCTGCTACTGTAGCCACGACCGCAGCTATCAAAATGGATAAGCCTCCAACAATAAATCCTATTAAAAGCGACCACTTAGCCCCCGTAAATACTAACGCCATAATATCTCGTCCAAGGTGATCGGTGCCAAGGGGGTTTTCAGAAGAAGGGGGCAAATATTTCTCAAATAACCCCATGCATGCAAAACCTTTCTGAGGAAGGCTTCGGCGTCCAGCATGCTCCTCGTCCAAGAGACGCGGCAGGCCAAGACCTCCCTTGTTTTCACGTCAACCGCAGCCCAGAAGTAGAAGTGTTCGCCCTTCACTTTCAGTTTGGTCTCGTCCACGGCTACTACGCTTCTACGTTTCCGCTTAGGCTTTGGAAACTCCTCCTTCAACCTTCTGAACCATAGGCGGACAGACTCGTGGGTAAACTCTGCGTAGCCCCTCAAAACCTTGCGACAACCCTATAAGAGAGCCCGGAGTACTAAAGCACGGTGGATAGGACCTTAACCTTGAGGGGTTTACGATCCCAATGGATGGAACACAGCAGAAAAACCCGAAAAGTAATAACTGAGGAAAAGCAACGGCAAATCTCAGTGGACTAGAAGTAGTAGAATCTGTGACGCTTTCCTGATCCGTATTCCATAGGAGCGCGCTGTTTCCGTTTACTAATAGGTGGCTTTGATTTTGATTTTTTCAGTTACCTCGGTCAACCTGATGATCTCTAGCTCACAGTTGAAGTCGATGTGGGTTTTATCGTTAACTGTTACTGCCTTCATAGGTTTTCGTTCCGGGTGTCGAAGGCGTAGAATGATCTCTACTGGAGGATTCCGTGTCGGTGGATCTATCATAGCGTTGATCATTCCTGATTTCGTGTGAGAAACGATGAGGAAGTTCATAGGTCCAAAGTATGTAGGGGCCCTCTCCACTCGTATCTCTTTCCCATCCTCAAACCATTCTCTAGGTGCAGCTTTGCACAGCCAAAGAGAGTTTCCGTCTTCAAGTATTAGGAGGCTGCGGAACTGCTGTAGATACATGGACTCCTCATAAGTCTTACATGGATCTGCGTAACCGCTTATTCCTTCGGGGAAGGCGTTGATATCACTCCAGCTCTGGGCGGCGAATTTATTGTAAAAGGATCGAAGAGCCAGTTCAGGCTCATCTCTCCTCACATAAGCCTGAACCTCATGAAGCAGGTAGGGCTGTGTCTTGCCGTAACCTCCTATGTTGAACCAGTCGGAGACTAGATTGCTAAAAGGCAGGAAAGTATCGGATACAGGAGTTAGAAAAACCGTGTCCTCCAGGTAGTCCAGGATCCAAGTAGCCATTTCACTGTTAGGTTCGATTATGTTACAGCATACTAGATGCAATGCACCCAGCTCCGCCTCATAGTAACCCTTCGATCGGCCTCGTTGATGTAGATGTTTTGGCACGTACGGAATGTAAGTGCCATCCCGTAACTTTACAACGGGACAACGGACAGTTGCCTCGCGTATCCCTGCTAAGAGATTTCTTTTGAATGCCTCAGCTTCCCTTGCGATCCGTTCTGCATTCGGATCGTTCATCTCAGCTAACACTTCAGCCGTCGTCTTCATGCCTTGATATAAGTATGCGTTAGTCATTGTCCAATAGTACCATGCGGTTTCATCCTCTAAGCTGCATGGTGGGAAGAAACCGTAACCTAAGAAAGAGTGCCCCTCACTATTCTGTTTCATTGTTGTCTTGCGTTGCTCGACAATCCAGTCGCAAGCTTTAACGAAATAGGGAGCCATCCGCCTCAGCCATTCCCTGTCTCGTGTAAACCAGTAGTGGATACCTGCATTACATAATATAAAACCTGTATTGAAGACGTAATAGTTGATGACGCCTATTAAGGCACCACTGTCGTCTGTTACCCTAGCCCAAAGTTTTTGACCTATTTGTTCCGCTATGAAAAGATCTCTTAGCATTGCCCAGTATCCCCTTGGGTTACCTGTCTTATCCGTCACAGCCTTTTTTAACGCTACTGATCCTTGGATTGTGCAGAGAGGCTCAAGATACTTTTCGGCTAAGTCACTTCGACCGAACATATCTAATGCCTTAGCTATCTCGCTACTCTCGTTGCCATATGGAGTGTAATCAACACCTATCTTGGCAAGATAGAACCCTGTCCAAGGATCGTAGGCCCCATAGTTCCATTGGTGGACAAGTGAAGAACGCCAGACCTCGTTCAGTTTTTCATCAGGCACATACACCTGCATACCCTTAGCGAGATAATCCTCCCAGTAATCTACTACAGCCTGATGAATCTCTTCAAACTTCAGTTTAGGCAGCAGATCTCGAAGATTAGCAAGATAGTCATAATACTCTCCGAACGCGGCTGAGAAACCCATAAAACTCCCTGTATAGGGTACTCGGAGCTCAACTTCACCAGCTTCACCTGGCTGCAATGTCACACTATAGAGGAGATTCGCCTTCCCTCTTAACGATATTTCACCTCTTGATGCCTCAAGATGAGCCAACGGAGTTGCATCGCCATTACCAGCAAGATAGAAACCATTCTCCAGTCTTATGGGTTTCTGAATCTGTCCATCAATATTCCTATCAAGATTCACAAGTATTAACAAACGGGCTTCGACTGGTTCCGTACCTTTGTTTCGAGCTCGGGTACGGACCAGGAGCACTGTTAAACCCCTCTCCTTTTCCTCCTCAGGGACATCCATACCATTTAGGGGGGTACTAGCATAGGTCTGTTCCCAGATTATAGAACCGTCCTGCCACTCTGAAACCAGGATAGGAAGGTAACTTCTCTCTTGGTGTTGCCGAGGCTCAACCTCAACATCGGGAGCCCCAGCCCTGCGGAAAGAGAAGATTGAACCAGTAGGTCCTCGTTCAGCCCAGGCATAGAATGTGCCGTCGGGTTCCACTGCAAACAAATGGACATTGCAGGTCGGAGCAAGCGCAAACCACCTGTTCCTTTTCTTCTCCGGCAGAGCCCGTACAGCATTCTCCAACGTCTGCTCCGGCATCTCCTTAATCAATTCTCGAATCGTCTTGTCCTTCTTATCGAGGTTCTGTTTCATGGCTGTCCAGTCTGGGCCTGAATCTCCCCAACTGACTAGTACGTGGAACGGCTTAACATAGATGGCTCCGTCCTCCTCCAGATCTTTAACTAGGAAGGAGAAGCTGCCAGCTTGGCTTCGGAATGTGAGAATTGTTCGATCTGGAGAGTTTCGATCAACATCCGCCATCAAGAACCGGACGAGAACGCCATCCGTTTCCCCTGCCTTTGTGGTAGAACGCCATGAAAAGCCATCCATTACCATAGTGGGCTTTCCTGGTAACGTTTCCACAGAGAGCACCTTGCCATTGTAGGCTTCTAAATAACCATCCCAAACCTGTTCAGATTTGATGTCACATCCCCATTCTATGCGGCAACTTGCCTCCCTCCACCGAGCAGAACTGTATATAGCCAAGTCTTTCACTGCAACTTTAGGCAAGCCATCAAAGACTAGGCGAGCCTTGAAAGCGCCTTCCTTGGGCATCTCGATCTTGTGTATTGTCTTGGCTCCACTGATTTCTACTTGGCTTGGGATGCGTTGCCATACACCTTTCCATGGGCTTACGGATCTAGCCCAATTCGGCCAAACGGATTTTCCGTGGCTGCACCAGATCTCCACTTCTTGTTGTTCGGGTGCTGGCATAGGAGAAGAGCTGGTGAAGGTGATTTCTATTCGTCTAAACAGTCGAGGTTCGTTCCATTCCACTCCGATGTTACATGTGGTTTCACCGGTCTCTGGAGCTACAACCCAACAGGCATCTGGGTCCCCTGACGCGCTTTTTTGCGGTTCGTAACTTTCTTGCTGTCGATCTCCATAGGGATATTCAGTCCATGGTCCCTTCCATGTGCGAACAGTTCCGTAGAGGGCTATGTTCATCTCCGTACCGATTGAAGGATTAATATCACCAGTCATAATGTTCACCTTTGTGCAGTATTTGCTATGAATCTCTTTTCGTGTTATTGCGATATCAAGAAACAGGATTAGTTTTACTTTAGAAGTTTCAATGTTGCCCTAAGCGATTCTTCCGAAGGCATGGTTGGAAAATATTCAAGGCCAAAGTAACCGTCATACCTGAGCTCATCGATGTGTTTCACGATGTTCGGATAGTTCAACTCGCCTATGAAGAGTTCATGTCGGCCAGGTACCCCAGCCGAGTGGAAATGCTTTATGATATCAATATTTTTCTCGATCGTCGTTATGAGGTTTCCATTCATTATTTGCATATGATAGCAATCGAAGAGAAGCTTGACTGATGAGCTGTTAACCTCTCTGACGATCTCAGCGCCCTCATTGGGAGAATCTAAGAAGTAGCCGGGATGATCGACCAGTGTGTTTAATGGCTCCAAAAGTAGAATTATGCTTTCCCTCTCAGCTATCTTTGAAGCCTCTTTTAATATTGTAACTATACTATTGTATTGTTTTTCCCGTGAAACTCCCTCGACAAAGTTTCCACTAAGAGTGATCAGTTTCTGGCAGTCCAGCTTATGAGCAATGGGAGCCATCTTCTCTAGTCTTTTAATAAATAAGAACCTTTCGGAGGGTTTAACTAACGATCCACCGATACTTCCGTCTGGCGAGTTTAAACAAAAGTCCGAGATGACAATGTTGTTGTCCTTGGCGATTGATGCAATACCGTTCACATCCTTCTCTCGCGGTATAAGTCGCTTACCGTCAAACCAGTGATCTATGAACCAGAACTCGAAGGCGTCGAACCCTAGTTCAGCCGCCTTCTTTATACGCACCTCGAAGAAGCCCTCTGGAAAAACAGTCTCCAAGCATAGGCTCATCTTCACCATTTCTCATCCCCTCACATTTAGAGTAATGATTTAGCTACCTTCCTTATAGCCTTAGCTATCGTGCGCCAATGGTTCAATCAACTATACTGGAATCTAATTTAGTCCACCAAAACTTGACAACATCTGATGCCATGTGAAGGTTTTTGTCCTCAAACCCATCGCTCGGAGCCCAAACCACATAACCCTCACTCAAAACCTCAGCCATCTAGGTAGACAATGAGTAAATCTTTCGTAGACGCTCTTGCTATTTTTCTGTATTTCCGAAATGGAATCTCTCATGTGGCTTAACTCTGTAAACCCCTGGAACATCAACCGCCATCATTAATTGCGATCCATAAGAGTATATGTATGATGCGCAATTGTTATTCCAAATAAGCATCCCTGGTTCTAATCCAGGAACCTTCAGGATGGCTATCAGCTTTCCCTTTCCCGGAGAACCGCTCAGCTCTAGACTTTTCTCGCCGCCTTCTATAGTTAGAAGTTTAGCTGACGCTTTTTCTATCATAGAACCCTTCTTCAAAATCTCAGGAGCGAGAAGTCGCATCCGCTTTGGAAGAAAGATAACCTCTCGAATCATACTAAAGTCTGTTAATGTTTTTTCTTGTGCACTATTTAAAGTGGGGGATAAATATACTCCGAAATATTCTTCCTCGTTCAAGACTTTTGGCTTTATTTTTTCTGTATCGCATTTGTAGAAACAGATTATTTTGCACCAGCTATTGTCAATTGAGTAGTTACCATCTCCTTCCTTTATTGTGGGAACTCCGGGAAGGGTTGACTGTTCATAATATGTTTTCACTAATTTCGCATTACGAGCCCATTTCAGAGTGAATTCCTTTTTCTTTGCAAGTCTCAGGCCTGAGAGCAGTAATTCTTTTACTCCGCCGTCATGTTGATCAATCTTTACTGTCTCCACGCATTCCATCGTTAGCGGAATATACGGCATAATCTTTACATCGTATTGAACGTAACCATGGTGGCGCGCGTCACTTCCAAATTCGTGTATCCACCTTACCGAGGGAACTGCGTAACCGCTATTAACTATTTCTGTGGTCTTTGCACGCTTTGCAGTTTCAAAGGAGGAATCTTGAAATCTTAAAAAATCGGATGCGGAGTTGCCAATCTTATCGTGTTCTCCTCCGGCATCAAGTATCTCTGGGTAGTCTCCTGCGTATATCCAGCTTAAATCATTTCCATGTCTAATTCTAAATATGGCGATTACTACGGATCCATACAGGAAGGCGATTCTTCTTGCGTTTCTTTCTTCTCGGTTCAGCACAACTTTATTTCCCTTACACTTATCACCGCCCAATGAATTGTCAAGTTCAACCCAGAGTCTGAGGGGAAACGTTATGGTCAACCTATCTCCTGAATTCCAAGATCTCTTCACAATAGCATAATTTTCTTTCAAGAGGTAATCTGACTCTTTCCCGTTGAGGTAAACGCCAGCCAGTTTGGTCCATTCTGGAATTCTAACTCTGATCTCAAATGGTGATTTATTTTCTGTGAGCACAGTTAATTCTGCAAATCCAGTTCTTGGATAATCCGTTTTCTGTGTTACGGTGACGTTTAAGTCTCGGGTTAATTGAATGTTTGCTTTAGAATCCAGAAAGAAGTTTACCCATATGACTTTATCGTTAAATGTATATACGTTTTTTACGAATTCTAAAAAGCCTTTTCCACCATTCATACTACAGCAATAGAATGCCTCGAAGGGGCTTCCGAATGCCTGATGAATAACACCAGGATATCTAAATCCTCCTCCTCTATGCTGGTCGAAGTACAGTTGATTCAGTAAGGTTCTCTCAGCTAGATCTGCATATTTGACTTCATGGGTTAGCCGTAAAAGTTTGAGGTTAAGTCTAATCCAATCTGAAATTGCACATGCTTCATCTCCCTCAAAATATAGTTTTGTCATTGACCCTGGTATGCCGCCTGTAACCCACATAAGCTTTCGGGTTTGTCGCCATCCTTCGAATACCAAATTTAAATACTCTTTCTTTCCAGTTGCCTCGTATAAGTCGAATAAGCCGTTGATAGTTGTGAGGTACGAATGAGTGTGGCCTAAGACAGACGGCTGTATAGGGTTTGCTATCTCCTCAGCAACTTTTAGGTATCTTTCGTCGTGCGTGATGTTCCATAATTCGACAATGCCTTTTTCCAAAACCCCTGATGAAGCATAGTATGTTGGACTGAATTCCTTTTTAATGTTTAAATAATTCTCATAGTAGAAATCACCGATCCTCTTCGCAAAAGTCAAAAATCTTTCATCACCCAATAATTTGTAGTACTCGATAGCTCCATTCATTGCACGGCCATTACCCCAATCGAAGCCATCACCCTTCAAAATCGTAGGCGCAACGAAGCTGAAGAGATTGCCAGAGGGATTTTGAACGGCGACAAGTTTTTCAGCAACCTCTCTCACTACATTGAACACGTTACCATCAAACTGCTTTTTATATTGAAGCGCCATGCTCATGGTTTCCAACCATCTACCTATGAAGTCGCCACCCCAGTAAGAAGTCCCGTAACCCTCTCCAAATTCATCAAATATGTTAAATCTCCTCTCCAAAAGGGATAAGATATTACGCTGAATTCGTTCATCCAATTCACCATATACTTCAATATCTTTAAGATCAAGATGTTTCATAACACAAAACTCCTTATTCGACAAATTGCTAAATTGTCTCAACAAATAAAGATTACGGTTACTCAAAGAGAAAGCTTAAATATGCAACTCCTGGATAATGTTCGTAATAATTTAAGGGGAGAGAAAAATGGAGAAATATAGAGAAAAAGATCTGGCTTTGTATGGTGGAGAGAAATCCGTAAAGGGATTTGAGGGAAAGGCAAAACCTAAGATCGGTATTGAAGAGTTCCTTGAAGTGGCTGATACTTGGGGATACAGTGCCTCAACCATCGCGAAGATCAAGGAGATTATTGAGAAGGAAGAGATTCCTTCACCTTGGTTTGCCCGCTACTATAATCCGAGACCATCAAAAGTGAAAGAGCTTGAGGATTATGCGAAGAAACTGTTCGGAGTGAGTTATGCATTGGCGGTAAACTCTGGAACCTCTGCCCTCAGCGCTGCTTATGTTGGCTGCGGCATAGGACCAGGCGACGAGGTCATAGTTCCTGGATACACCTTCTTTGCAACAGCGGCTGAGGTGGTCGCTGTGAAGGCGATTCCAGTAATAGCGGAGGTAGATGACTCACTTTCGATGGACCCGAAGGATGTTGAGAAGAAGATTACGCCACAGACCAAAGCCATAGTTCCCGTGCACATGGTTGGAAACTGCTCAAATATGGATGCGATAATGAAAATCGCGAAGAAACACAATCTCATGTTGATCGAGGACAATGCCCAGTCTTGCGGCGGCAAGTATAAGGGTAGGTTCCTAGGCACCATCGGACATGCAGGATGCTTCAGTCTGAGCACTTTCAAGATAACTGGCGGCGGCGAGGGAGGCATAGTCGTCACCAAAGACGAAAAGATTTACGTAAGAGCGACCAGCTACCATGACACTGCCGCATGTTGGAGGCCGGACAGATACGCCAAGGAACGCTTTCCAGGCGAACTCTTCTGCGGGCAAAATTACAGGCTGTCAGAGCTTGACGGTTCCGTGATCCTTGTACAACTTAAAAAGACAGAGGAACAGGCCAAAAGGTACAATACTAACATGCGTAGGGTACTCAGCGGAGTAAAGAAATTCAAAAAGGTTGTGCCAAGGCGTAGCAACGACATAAGCGGAGACGTGGGTTACTCTCTGATCTTCCTCGCAGAAGAAAAGGAGCTCGCTGGGAAGCTTGCAGAAGCGCTCAACGCTGAAGGAGTACCGGCAGGTGCTCGCGGCGCTAAGCCGGCGCGCGATTGGCACATCTACGCCTACTGGGAGCACATTCTGGAACAGAAGACCCCTACTCCGGATGGCTGTCCCTTCACGTGTCCATACTACAAGGGAAAACTTCCCGACTATTCTCCAGATATGTGCCCGAACACATTGGACCTGATTGACCGCGCACTTTTTGTAGACATTGATCAATGGTGGAACGAGGAAGACTGCCGGAACGTGGCTAAAGCCATCAACAAGGTCTTTAGCGTATGCTGCTGAATGGCTGTAGACAATCGGTTTAAGGCATATCCCGTTACTAAACTGCACGCGAACGGAATCTTGTGCTTAGTGTAAGATCTACAGTTTAATTTTCAAGAAGCCAGCAAGCCGTATTTCAAAAGCACATCTTTGAAAAGTGCACAAAATTAAATTACTACGCACTAACATTTAACGAGATCAAGATTTGACTTTTTTTGTCATCATTTATACCATCCGCTCTTGTATCCTTCGTCATACATAGCTATTATGTTTTTTATGAGTGTTATTGGCTGTAGGTTGTGGCATGGTGCAAGGATGTATCCACCGTCTTCTCCTAGTATGCGGATGTTGTCTCTCACCTCTTGACGGACCTCCTCTTCCGAGCCAAAAGGCAAAGTGTGCTGGTTGTCCATCGCTCCATGAAAGGTTATCTTATCTCCGAAGTCACGTTTGAGGCCCTCGCGTTCCATTCCTTTGCATCTCCATTGGACAGGATTTAAAATATCGATGCCAGCCTCTACCAGGTTGGGGAGAATCTTCCGTATGGCACCATCGTCGTGGTGGAAGACAAAGCCCCCTTGCTTGTGGACGAAATCTGTCATACGTTTCATCCCTGGCAGGTAAAATTCATGAATGTGGGCTGGCGAGTACATCAACCCGTGCTGGGCTCCCAGATCCTCCGAAACGTAGGAGAAAACAACTGTGCCCGATGATCTTGGACTGATCTGCTCATAAATATGACGAGTATTTTCATACCTGAATTCGAATATCTTATCAAGGCAATAGTGCACAATCTCAGGATGACGTATTAAGTCGATGAAGGCCTGTTTGTCACCGCGCAGAAACTTATAATACATTATGGGGTCCTCCCATCCGCCAGCCGTAATGGGATATTCTTTGTAGCGCTCAACTTGATCGGGAATAACAGAATAATCAAACCATTCTACGGGGGGCCATTCGTAGTTACGCTCAATCTCGCTAACCTTTTTATACTCGGCCAGAGGATGGTAGATGCATTCCCGATATACTCCAGTTGCGTATTCTACATCCTTGTAACGGCAACCATAAATGTCCGTCTCACCCTGGCCGCCACTGAAGGATCCCAACCGACGCTCAGGAGGTCCGATGTATTTTGGCTCTGACCCGATTGCCTTATCAATGTGTAAGCATTTCCATAAATCCCACTGATCCCTGCAACGTAAATACTCTATAAGCTTCGTTGTAACCTCATCTGTAGCCCAGTAATCCATGGGAACACGGTCTGGCTTCCTGTGATTAAGCACAGCAAGCCATCGCTCACGCGGCGTCATCCCTTCCTCGAACATGATGGATCACACTTAGACTCTTCTTTCGGATTTAAGTTTTTCGTATAGGTCGAGGTAGGTCATTATCTCCATGTCGTTCCTTTCTGCATAACTAAGAATCAAATGGATGGTTCTGGCTTCTGGGTTAAACCTGTATACTGACCAAGGGTGTTCATAAGGTGAGAACACTAGGTCATTCTGAATCGCGTAGTCAAGCCATCTTTTATGGATGGCAAACTCTTCTTCAGGCGTCTTCGGAGGCTCCGATGGATGTTTTTCAAGCCATGGAAGGTCAAGGGGCCATATGCCCGTGTACTGGTTATATCCCTTTAGGACGTTCTCGTGCCAACCTTGAGAGGGGATCTCAAGAATGCCTGGGAAGCCGTTGTTTTCGTACCAGTAGGGCTGGTTGAACGGCGCTGGGAATGTATCGTAGATTCCACAGCCATCAGTACTTACGAACCTTATCCCATTCTTCCAAATAATCTCAAGAACCTCTCTCTGACCTTGTAATCCTTGATAGTAGCCCACGGGTCCTCTTAGGCCGATGGCTTCTCTCCCGAAGGTTGATTTTATCAGCTCCTTCGCCCTCTTAATCTCGAAATCTATAACTTCTAAGCCAGGCCTCTTCCCCACCATCTTATGATCTTTAAGAATCTGATGCGAATATGTGTGGGATTGGATATCGAAGAGATCCTTATCAAGGACTTTCTCAAAGTCTTCTCCCTTAACTTCGAGTAACTTCCCCACGATGAAAAAGGTGGCTGGCGCAGAGTGTTTCATATGTACCTCAGTTATAGCCTTAACAGCCCTTAACGAATATTCCGGATCCTCTACGTATTCAGTATCATATCCCAATAAGAGAATGCCGCTATTCACCAACAATCCCTCCAACAATGTAAAAATAGTGTGTACATTTGTTTTATTAATACTTAGCTTTTGGATGTGACTGTTTTACCAACATCAACTTCTTTTTCTTGTCTTGGCGGAAATCTAGTATTTAGAAATGAACTTACGTCTTGGGCGGATCCCATACTGGAACGGAAATGTTATTTAAAAAGTCAAAATATCCACATGCATTTATACTTGGCTTTATATTTTCTTTTCTTTTTATACGGCGTCTGCTGGAACCTCGCCACCACTGTTAGGACAAAACGGCATACTTCCCCGCCCTCTTCGTTTATATTGATTCGATGGATCCTTAAGAATTCTGGTGGAAGATCCCTTGAAGAAAGGAAAGTGCGATCAGATATCTCCTAACTCTCTTATGATGGGAAGACGGGATTCACCCATGCGTGTCTACCTTTGATGTCGGTTAACTCCACTCTCAAATATGTATACTTGACCTCCTTTTTGAGTTCAAGTCTAGTTAGGCTTTCACTTTCGGTCTTTATCGTAAGTCTCTCACCGTTCTTAGTTTCGAGATAGATTTCGCGTTCATTTTTCTCCTCTGAACAGTCTAAGTTTACTATGGACTGCTCACAAAGGCTTCGTTCTTGGGGGTTTCTCCAAGCTTTCAAGAGCTTAGATACTTGTTCTAGCGATATAGATAGGCCTCTCCCATTAGGGGCTATCATATCCACTCTGAAAGCGGGTGAAGACTCTATCTCTAGGCAACTGTCTGAAAATTTGAAAAGATTTATCCTCGGAGCCATGCTGGAGTAGAACTCGCCTTTCCTTAAAGCTTCGAAAACAGTCTCAGGATTTTCATCGTCTACCCTCACCCAAATCCATCCTCCGTCAGCGTCTATGGGATGCATAGTATATCTATGAGCGTCATCCACGGCTAATCCCCAAACCGGCCTATGCGAGGATAAGATGCTATCCCAGTGGATGGAACTGTAACCTTTAGCCACCTCCACGTCGCATCCTGTATTATATACCTCTACGGCCATGTAGCCCTCCAAATTCGCTAGATCTTCATAGACTAGGTTTGACCAGTATGGGTGGGCTATGAAGGTTAAGCCTCCCATCTCATCTACTCGGTCTATCAGCGTTTGAGCATCTTCTATGGTTAGAATGGAGGGATCTTCAACGCCTAGAACCTCTAAGTGATATGGTTCCCCGAGCTTGTTCTTACCCTTGGAAAGCTCTACTCCTGTTAGGTATGTGCCCTTGAAACCTTCGACCCTAGTAATCTTATTGTGGTCGGTCACGGATAAGAGACGGTAACCT
>Ga0315310_10000185_pt1 | contig 41689 bp, 44 predicted proteins | sample TDP5_MG_FD_203630 | JGI IMG/M metagenome (GOLD analysis project Ga0315310, IMG submission 203630) | Freshwater sediment microbial communities from Lake Towuti, South Sulawesi, Indonesia - TDP5 | ecosystem: Environmental > Aquatic > Freshwater > Lake > Sediment | place: Indonesia: South Sulawesi...
TTTCAAAATCGCATAACCAACTCTGACCTCTTCTTCTGGACTGGCGGTCAGGGAGACCCTTATTGTGTCCCCAATACCCTCAGATAGTAGCGCTCCAATACCCAGAGCCGACTTTATGCTGCCTGAGAATTCTGTTCCCGCTTCAGTAATTCCTAAGTGGAGAGGATAATCCGTTTTTTTAGATATCAATCTGTAAGCCTGAATGGTAGTGGGAACATCTGAAGCCTTAAGGGAAACTACTGTTTGGTAGAAATCTTGTTCCTCAAGCATCCTTACATATTGAAGTGCTAAAGCAACCATCTCTTTGGCTCTCGCGCCTTCCCCATAAAGGTTGGTACTCGAAACCTTAATGGGTGGACGGGCTTTCAAGGAGCCCGCATTGACCCCTATCCTTATAGGGATTTTTGCGCGTCTTGCAACCTCTACTATAGCCCGGACTTTCTCCCGGCTCCCGATGTTTACTGGATTTATCCTTATTTTATCTACACCCATATTGATGGCCTCAATTGCAAGGCGATAGTCGAAGTGGATGTCAGCAACTAAAGGTATATTTACTTTCCTTTTTATCTCGCTTAAGGCTCTTGCTGCTTCCATATCGGGAACAGCCAAACGAACTATTTCGCATCCTATTTTCTCCAGCCGTTTAATCTGATTAACGGTGCCTCTGATGTCATGTGTATCTGTACTGGTCATCGATTGGACAGAAATCGGACAATCTCCGCCAATGAAAATACTTCCTACTCTTATTTTCCTTGTCTTTCTTCTTTTCATTCTACTTCCCGAGCCGTAATATGTCTTGATAAGTAATCAAAACCAGAAGAAAAACGATTATCGCTGCTCCTATGATTTGCGCAATCTTCATTTTGTTTTCATCTAAGGGCCTGCCAGTGACCCCTTCGATGAAATAGAACATAGCGTGACCACCATCAAAAAGCGGGATTGGGAAAAGGTTAAATAGACCCACCTCTGCATTTATTACTGCAATTAACCAGAAGAATTGATAGACTCCCGTCCTTGCCACCTTAGCCACCATTTGCGCAATCCCTATAGGACCGACGATAGCAGGCTTCACCACTCCCAAAAGCATCAACCAGAGGTATCTAACTGTCGCAACTATCAGGAAAAATGTTTGTTGAAATCCTGCGAATAGAGAGGACACAAAATTATATTTTCTCATCTCCCAGGCTGGACTGATTCCAATTAAGCCCACCTGTCTCGCTTCATCATATTGAGGCGTGATTTTGAGGAGGATTTCCTCATTTGCTCGTAAGAGCCCTATGCTAATTTCCTCACCGGGTTTAGAATGGATTATTTCTGCCATTTCTTTCCAATTATCGACTTCTCTCCCATCTATTGAGATGATTCTGTCCCCCTTTACCACACCTGCTTTCTCCGCCGGCATATCTGGGAGCACGCTGCCAACTTCAGTCAGTTCATAGTGGGGGGTAATAATCCCACCGAAAAATCCCATCAAAAAGAAAATGGCAATGGCCAGCACAAAATTCATAGCTGGTCCTGAGGCGACAATAAGTATTCTTCGCCACCACTTCTGAGAGAGAAACTCGTCGGCTGTTCCTTTCCTGATTTCGCCAGGATGCTCTCCAGCCATCTTCACATAGCCACCAACGGGAATTGAAGATACTACATAGCGTGTTCCTCCTTTGGTGAGGCCAAACCATTCAGGTCCAAATCCTAAAGAAAACTTCTCTACCTTCACTCCCATTCTCTTGGCAATGACAAGATGACCTAACTCGTGAAAAAGGATGACCAGGCCAAATGTGAATAGTATTGAAAATATCGTTAAGAACATTATATTCTTTCTCTCGTCTTATCTCTTGCCCACTTGTCTATTCTCAAAATCTTGTCCAAGGTTGGGTTTTTATCTATTCTATGTTCTGCCATCACCAATCCGATGATTTTTGGAATATCAATGAATCTTATTTTCCCTTCCAAAAAGGCATATACCGCGACTTCGTCAGCTGCGTTTAAAACAGCGGGCATCGTTCCTCCTATCCTGCCAGCCCTGAAAGCTAAACCTAGACAGGCAAAGTTCTTTAAGTTTGGCTTCTGGAAGGTAAGTTGGGATACTTTTTCTAACTTCAATCCTTGCATTCTGCTTAGAAGGCGGTTAGGATATGTTAGTGCAAATTGAATAGGAATGCGCATGTCGGTAATTCCCAGCTGAGCTAAGATTGAGCCATCCACAAATTCAACTAATGAATGCACGGTTGCCTGTGGGTGAATCAGAACGTCAATACGATTTATGTCGATCCCGAAAAGGTGGCAGGCCTCAATCGCTTCCAAACCCTTGTTCATCAGTGTCGCCGAATCGACTGTGACTTTCCTACCCATTCGCCAAGCGGGATGACACAGAGTTTGTTCCACAGTTACTTTTTCTAGTTGATTTTTTTTATATTTATAAAAAGGCCCACCTGAGGCTGTCAGTATAAGACGCCGAACACTCTCTACCTTTTCCGCTCTAAGACATTGAAATATAGCGCTGTGTTCACTATCCATAGGCAAAATCCTGACCCCTTTCCTCTTGGCAGCCTTAATGATAAAATCACCTGCCATCACCAGTATCTCCTTATTGGCTAAGGCGATATCTTTGCCTGCTTCAATAGCTGCTAAAGTAGGTAAAAGCCCGACTGCACCGACCAGGGCGGAAACCAGAAAATTTGAAACAGGATTTCGGGCGAACTCAATTAAACCCGTGGTACCTTTATATATCCTGGGAATGGGACGGAAACGAACGATCCTCTTCTTCAATTTTTCGGCGGCTCCCTCGTCGCTTAGGGCTACAATTGCTGGCTTGAATTCAATTATCTGTTCTATCAATAGGTCCACATTCTTATGGGCAGAAATTCCAACAATTCTATATCCTGTGCCCAGCTTTCTCGCCACGTTTAATGTGTTAACTCCTATGGAGCCAGTGGAACCCAAAATCGCAATTCTTTTCAAACTATCCTCGCTTCCCTCAGAACCTGATTACACAGATTGGACTATGAATTTCTGTATAATCAATAAGTTAATCGTTACAATCAGAAATCGTTCTTTCCATCAGGATGTTTTTAATAGAGGAATAACCGGACATAGTAATATAACAGCGGAGCATTGAATGTCAGGCTATCTACCTTGTCCAACATCCCTCCATGTCCGGGAAAAAGGCTACTTGAATCCTTTACGCCTGCATTTCTTTTAATCAGCGATTCAGCCAAGTCTCCAAGTTGCCCCCCAATTCCCAGAAGAAGCCCAATGAGGAGACATTCTACAGGGGTAATAAAATTAAGGTCCAAATTGAGGCGGGTAAAAAATCGTAGTCCTAATAGCGCTCGGCAACCAAAAACCACGCCGATCCCTGTAAGGAAACCGGAGATGGCTCCCTCCCAGGACTTGTTGGGACTAATGAGAGGGCTTAACTTGTGCCTTCCAAAACTTATTCCCGCCCAGTAGGCCCCGGTGTCCACACACCAAGTAGTTACAAATAGAAGATATACCAAAGCCTCTCCGTGGGGTCTTAGGTCGCGAATGAGAACCAGATGACTCAGAAGCCAGGAGATATAAAAAATTCCCAGCAACGTTACGGAAATGGAAGAGACACCGAATTTGACATCTTTCCTTAAAATTGCTTCAATTAAGATCATAAACAAGAAGACAGTGATAATGAAACCCCCAATCCCTCCGGAAAACCTTTCCTGAAAAAGAAAAAAACTTAGGTAAAGAAGAAAGCCTCCGAGCACGCCCAAGAACTTTTGCGGATGGTAATTTCTCTTCTCCATCAATCGGTAAAATTCAAGAAGACCTATTATGATACCAGCAAGGACTAAAAGAAAAAAGGGGATAGCTCCCCAGTGTATAATCACAATCAATACGGGAATAGCGACCAAAGGCGTCTTTATTCGACTCATTATCTCCCTTATCTGTTTCCCACCCTACCGAAACGACGCTCTCTCCTTTGATAATCCGTAAGGGCCAAGAGCAAATCCCGGCGGTCAAAATCTGGCCAGAGAACCCGCGTAACATAGATTTCGGAATAGGCAATCTGCCAGAGGAGGAAGTTGCTTACTCTGAATTCTCCACTTGTCCGGATCAATAGGTCTGGGTCGGGCAGTCCGGAGGTATAAAGATAGTTATTGAAGAGCTCTTCGTCTATATCTTCCACTTTTTTCTTTTTGTTAAAAATTTCTCCAGCAATTTGGCGACAAGCGCGAACTATCTCTTGCCTGCTTCCATAACTCAGGGCCAAATTAAGGACCAAGCCATTATTTTCTTTCGTAGCATCTATTGACTTACTCAATTCGTAACGGACCTTGACAGGTAACCTCTCTATCTGTCCCGAGACAGAAAGTTTGATGTTGTTCCTCTTCAAGTTATTTGTTTCTTGTCTTAAGAATTTTAGCAATAAGTTCATCAGCGCCCGAACCTCTCTTTTGGGCCTATTCCAGTTCTCTGTTGAAAAAGCAAAAAGCGTAAGGAACTTAATCCCTATTTCTCCACAGAACCTTACAATCTTTCTTATCGTTTTTGCACCTTCCAGGTGACCGGCAATTCGTCTAAGATTATGTTTCCTTGCCCACCGGCCATTGCCGTCCATAATGATTGCTATATGTTTAGGAAGTCTCTTTCTATCAATTAGTTTGAGAAGTTCTCTGTAACCCGCCAACTTCTTTCTCCCACTTGTCAACCCATTCCATCATACGAAATCTGAAATATAAAATCTGAAATTTGAAATCTATTATTAAACTTCCATTATCTCCTTCTCTTTATGCCTGATGGCCTCATCAACTTTCTCAATATATTCATTTGTCATCTGATTGATTTTTTCTATGGCCTTAAACTTCTCGTCTTCTGAAATCACTTTTTTTGTCTCGAGTTCCCTCAATTCCTCTTTCGCCTGTCTTCTAATGTTCCGAAGTTCGACTCTGTGATCCTCGGCAACCTTTTCTATTCTCTTTACAAGTTCCTTTCGGCGCTCTTCGCTCAAGGGAGGTATTTTGAGGCGGATGGTTTTCCCATCGTTGAGTGGACTCAATCCCAAGTCAGACTTTAAGATTGCCTTTTCTATCTCTGGAAGAATATTCTTATCCCAAGGTTTTATCTCAATTAACCTTATCTCCGGGACAGTTATATTGGCAACCTGATTCACCGGAACCTGAGTTCCATAATATGCCACCCTAATCCCTTCCAGAAGGTTAATTGATGCCCGACCGGTGCGAATAACTCCGAATTCGTGTTTTAGGTCTCCAATTGCTTTCTCCATCTGGACTTCAATCTTGTCATAAATACTTTTTGCCATAAATAGCCTTTTTCTCCTTTATTTAATTATTGTACCCACTTTCTCCCCACACACTGCTTTTTTGACCTGTCCATGTTTATTCATATTGAACACCATAATCGGTATCTTATTTTCCCAGCAAAGGGAAAGTGCTGTAGCATCCAAAACCTTCAGGCGCCGATTTATTGCCTCCATAAAGGAGAGGCTGTCGAATTTCTTGGCTCTTTTATCCTTTAAGGGGTCCCTGTCATAAACACCATCAACTTTTGTAGCCTTCAAGATTATTTCAGCGCCGATTTCCACCGCTCTTAACGCCGAAGCGGTATCAGTAGTAAAGTAAGGATTTCCCGTTCCTCCGGCAAAGACGACTATCCTCCCCTTTTCTAGGTGTCGAATTGCTCTGCGACGAATGAACGGCTCTGCAAGTTTCGCTATTTCTATTGCTGTTTGGACCCGCGTTGGGATTTTTATCTCTTCCAAGGCGTCCTGGAGGGCCAGTCCATTAATTATTGTTGCCAGCATTCCCATATAGTCGGCTGTGACCCTGTCAATTTCTTGCGCAAAAGGAGAGATTCCTCTCCATATATTTCCGCCGCCGACCACCACTGCAATTTGCACGCCCAGAGAGTAAGCATCTTTTATTTCTCGGGCGAAAAATTTCATCATTTGAGGGTCTATTCCGTATCTTTGACTTCCAATCATAACTTCGCCGCTCATCTTTAAAATAACTCTTTTGTATTTAACCTTTCCCATTTTTTCAACTCCTCTCCCGGTTTGGTCTGGTATTAACTTTATCTATTCCTCTCCTACTTTGAAGCGAGCGAATCGTGTTACCATAATGTTCTCTCCCAGTTTAGCAATCGCTTCTGTTAGGAGGTCCTTGACCTTCCGTTTAGGGTCTTTGATGTATGGTTGTTCGAGAAGACAGACCTGAGTGAAATATTTTTCCAGCCTGCCCTGAATTATCTTTTCCACGACCTTTTCCGGCTTACCAGACTCCTCTAATTGTTTCTTATAGATTTCCTTTTCTTTTTCAATTACCTCCTTTGGTATATCTTCGCACTTAATCCAAAGCGGGTCCATGGCTGCTACTTGCATTGCCAACTCCTTGGCGAATTCCGAAAACTCACTTGTTCTGGCGACGAAGTCCGTTTCGCAGTTCACTTCTAAAAGCACCCCTAGCTTACTCCCGCTGTGGACATAGGAAGCGACAATTCCTTCCTTTGTCTTTCTCGTAGAACGCTTGATTGCTTCGATACTCCCCTTCTCTCGCAAAATAGTCTGGGCTTTTTGAATGTCACCACCAGCCTCCAATAGCGCCTGTTTGCAATCCATTATCCCTGCACCGGTCTTATCCCGAAGTTCCCGAATTAACTCCATAGCTATGTTCATTTGGCTCTCCTTCTTTCTCAACTTCTCCTTTCACTTCTTCTTCAGGAAGTTTTCCTTGCTTTTCCTCAGTAACCTGTTCCTTCTCTTTCAGTTCCTTCCCCTCGATTATAGCCTCAGCAATTATGTGGGTAATTAACTTAATTGACCTGATAGCGTCATCGTTACCGGGGATTACATAGTTTATGCCTTCAGGATCACAATTTGTGTCTACCAGGGCGACCACCGGAATTTCCAATTTCTTTGCTTCGGACACAGCGATTGCCTCTTGGGGGAGATCGATAACAAAGAGCGCTCCCGGCAAATTATCCATATCTCTAATTCCCGATAGTTCCTTCTCCAGTTTCAATTTTTCCTTTTCAATTCTAATCAACTCTTTCTTTGTGAAAGTACTAGAATTTGTTTCTTGCTGAAGTTGTTCCAATCTCTTCAGTCGTTCCACGCTTCGGCGAATGGTAGAGAAATTGGTCAATATGCCTCCCCACCATCGCTGATTGACATAGAACATCCCGCACCTTTCCGCTTCTTCTTTTATAATCTCCTGAGCCTGACGTTTGGTCCCCACGAATAGCACTGTTTGATTATTCGCTACAATGTCGCGAATGAATTTGTACGCTTCTTTTATTTTGGCCAATGTCTTTTGCAAATCGATAATGTGGATGTTGTTTCGGGCACCAAAAATGTACTGAGCCATTTTAGGATTCCACCTCTTAGTCTGGTGCCCAAAGTGGACTCCTGCCTCTAGCAATTGCTTCATAGTTACAACCGCCATCTTCCCTCCTTAATTTGCCAAGTTAGAAATTTCCTAAAAAATTTCTACATTCATTTCTAACCGTTTTTAGTTCACCGGTACTTTAGAATATAGAGGATTACCCAGAGAACTGCTGCAAGTCCCAAGAGTGCCAGATATAATCCTTTCCTCTCTCTTGAAAAATCCTGGGGTTTAAGTCTTTTAACTCTCGCCTTTTTTTTCGCAAGCGCTTCGCCAAGTATTGCTGGGCTAAACCTGGTCTTCACCGCCCATTGATTCCCTTCTTCCCTCACCTCTTCAACCATTGTGGATATAGGAATTACCTCTTCCCCCTTGCATCCTCCTAAAAGGTGAGAAAGATATTGAGCTATGTCACGTGTATCTGATATCTTAACTAAAATTAGGTCATTTTTTCGTAGTTTCTCAACCTCTATTGAGGAAGAAGAGTCATCGGCAACTAACTCCGTCCTCAAAACAATTGTGCTCTCTTTCCTATCAACAACTTCTCTGGGTTGGTTTGAAGATGGTCTAACTCCAACCTCCATAGGGATATTTGACTCCTGTGGGAACTTGAATTGATCCAGATTTAGTTCCTCCACATCAATCTCTACCTTGACCTCATCGTCTCCTAAAGAATTATTAATCACTGCCCGAAGGATACCGATTATTTCTTCATAATTTCTGTCTTTTAAGTTCTGGAAGAAATACTTCCTGTAGTCGCCTGTAATTTGCCAGTTCAAATTCTGTTCCAACTTCTGGGTTAATTCATGTATACAGCTCTCGCTAAGCCGATGGGCATAAAGTCTCTTTTCAAAGTCACGCCATCTGAAATCTAATTTTTCTTCGTAAATGGACGGGTCACATGTGACTAATGCACCCAGGCGAACGACCCTTTTTTGATTGAGATGGCTAATGAGTATGAAGCGGCCATAAAAATTGGCCTGATTACACATAAACCTGCTTTTAATTACCACAATGTACTTAAGAAGTAGGTCGATTGACCTTATAGCCTTTTCTAAATTATTTCCTGTTGAATGGAGAACCAGTTCTGCCTGACCTTCATCGCAGCCTGTCTCTTCCATAAGAATCTTTATATTTTCCTTCATTTCTCTTTATCCTTATGCACGAGGATGATATTTTCTATATACTCTTTTCAACCTTTCTGTTGTCACATGAGTATATATCTGAGTAGTTGAAAGACTGGCGTGTCCTAACATTTCCTGCACGGCTCTCAAATCGCAGCCGGCATCCAATAGATGCGTGGCAAATGTGTGTCTCAGCGTGTGGGGACTTATTCCCTTCTTGATACTGGCAAGTTTGACGTACTTCTGAAGAAGAAGGTTTATGCTTCGCGCACCCAAGCGCGAACCACGGAAATTTAAAAATAAAGGCTCTTTCCTATAAGACAAATTATGGAACGATAACCCAGGCTTTTCGTGTAGTTGGCGCGCCTTCAAATAGCGCTCAATATGGGAAAGTCCGACCTCTCCAATTGGGACCAATCTCTCCTTTGACCCTTTGCCTTTCACCCTAATCATCCCGCCTAAGAGATCAATGTCGCCGACACCAAGGCTCACAAGTTCGCTCACCCTTAAACCCGACCCATACAATACTTCCAAGATTGCCCTGTCCCTCAAACCCAGGAGGGTAGTCGTATCAGGCAATTCCAATAGCATCCCAACCTCATCCAAATCCAAAAAAGAAGGCATTTTCTTCCTTCGTTTTGGTGTAGGGATATAGACTGTTGGATTTTGAGATATGATTTTTTCCCGCGCCAAATAATTAAAAAAAGAACGAATGCTCGACAATTTTCGGGCGATGGTACTCTTTTCAAGATTCCTGCCAGCAAGATGAGCCAGAAACCTTCTTACTTGTAAGCGACCAATCTTATTGATTTCGTCTAAATTTTCTCTTTTCAAAAAATTGATAAAACTTCTTAGGTCGCCTTTATAGCTCACCAGAGTGCGCGGTGAAAAATTCCTTTCTATTTTCAAATATGTAATAAATCTATCCAGGTAGATTTCCATCTATTCCTTTTTCTCCATTGACCTGGTCATTTTACATTTGGGGTAGGCGCTACAGGCAAGAAATTTTCCTCTTCGCCCCCACCTAATCACCATCGGGCTTCCACACTTCGGGCACTTCTCTTCAGTAATTTGAGGAATTATTTTTCTCCCTTCTTCATCTAAAGAAACGGTATAGCGACAACGAGGAAATGAGGAACAGGCAAGAAATTTGCCAAAACGGCCTATTCTGATTACCATAGTGCTTCCACACTTCGGGCAGGTCTCGCGAGTTGCCTGGGGTTTAATCTTGGCCATATGCTTATAGGCGACCTTAAGAGTTTTCTCAAAAGGCTGATAAAAGGTATTCAAGACTTCGACCCACTCCTTCTTCCCCAACGCAATCTCATCTAGACTCTCTTCCATATTGGCAGTGAAGTTGATGTCCACTATTTTGGGAAAGTATTTCAGTAACAAGTCATTAACTATAATCCCAATCTCTCTCGGCCGAAACTGTCTTTTGGTCAATGTTACATAGCCTCTTTCCAAAAGAGTACTTATTGTAGGCGCATAGGTCGAAGGCCGACCGATATCGTGTTGTTCCAGAGTCTTGATTAGACTTGCTTCAGTATACAGTGGAGGAGGCTCTGTGAAGTGCTTTTCGGCAATAACCTCTTTCGGGACCAAAATATCACCCTCTTCAACCGGGGGAAGGAATTTTTCTGTTTCTTCTCCCTCTTCCAGATAGACCTTAAGGAAACCGGGGAACTTGAGTTTCTGTCCTGTAGCTCCAAAAGTATAATCATCTGCCTTTATATCGAGGTGTATGGTATCAAAAATTGCCGAAGCCATCTGGCTGGCCAAAAACCTTTGCCAGATGAGACTATAAAGTTTATGTTGCGAAGTGTCCAGATATTTAGATAGAACTTCCGGGGTGCGGAGGCAGGATGTGGGTCGGATAGCCTCGTGAGCTTCCTGGGCGACTCTGCTCTTACTCTTGTAAATCCTCGGCTTCTTTGGAAGGTAGTCTTCACCAAACTTTTTCCTTATGAATTTAATTGCCTCAGCCTGAGCCGAGGGAGAAATAGCCAGAGAATCTGTCCGCACATAGGTAATAAGGCCTATTCTGTCTTTCTTTCCCAGGTCAATGCCTTCATAAAGTTGTTGTGCTATAACCATTGTCTTGGTTGCTGAGAAACCAAATCTTTTAGAAGCTTCCTGTTGAATCGTACTTGTGTTAAACGGGGGAGGTGGATTGCGCTTCCTTGGTTTTCTTGTGACCTTCGCTACCCTGAACTCTTTACCACTCAAGTCCTGACAAATCTCCTTTGCCCGGGACTCATTTGCAATTTCCATTTTCTTAAATTTTTTCTTCCCCTTGGCAACGAGAGTTGCTATGAAAATTTGTTCCTCTTCTCTCTTTCTCAGATGGGCAAGTATCGTCCAGTACTCCTCAGGGACAAATTTCTCAATTTCCCTTTCTCTGTCAACAATTAACCTTAGGGCTACTGATTGCACTCTTCCCGCCGAAAGACCCCTTCGAACTTTGACACCGAGGAGAGGGCTTAGCTTATATCCAACTAGCCTGTCCAGTATGCGCCTTGCCTGCTGAGCGTTAACTAAATGGAGGTCGATTTTCCGCGGAGTACGGAAGGAATTTAGAATCGTGTCTTTAGTTATCTCATGGAAGACTATCCTTTTTACTTTCCCCTGGTCAGTATTTGTAATCGTAACTATATGCCAACCTATTGCTTCTCCTTCTCTGTCCTGGTCGGTGGCAACATAAACCTCTCTGGCTTCCTTTACTGCCTTACTTAAATCTTTTATAATCTTCTTCTTATTTCTAATAACTTCGTAAGCGGGCTTAAAATTATCTCTTACATTTACCCCCAGTCTATCCGGAGGCAAATCGCAAACGTGTCCCATAGAAGACTTAATTACGTAATCTTCCCCCAAAATCTTGCCGATTGTCTTTGCCTTCGTTGGCGATTCAACAATAACTACGGCTTTGCGCATGAGTCCATTTCAACAAACAATCTCTTAATTTAATGCAACTGCTTTTTCCGTGCCTTTGCCTCATAATCTTCTTCATAGCTTTCCTCGAGAACGGCAAGCAACACGTCTTCCAGTTCACTTGCGGACAACTTCAATTTCTCCAAATATTCCCTTATCTCTCTAATTCCAAAATTCTCGTCCCGAAACATATCGTCTTCCCTCAATTTTTTTGCCATATTATCCTCCTATTAGATTTCTAATTTTTGATATTTGATATTTGATTTTTATTATTATTGTTTTTCGGGAAAGCGTAAGAACATCTTTCCCATTACCTGTCTAATTTTGCCTTTCATTTCTAAATTCATTAGCACGGGAGAAACCCTGCTTATGGGAAGCCCGCTCTCCTTACTTATGAAATCAATATGCACGGGCTCAAACGACAAGAGGCTATATACCTTTTCTTCCTCTTCGGACAATTTAACTTCCTCCGGGGACTTTATAACCGAAGATGGAGGGAGAGCATCCCTTAACGACTGTATCTCCTCAATAATATCCTCGCACTTCTCGACCAGTTTAGCACCTTCTTTTATTAGCGAATGCGTACCTTTGCTTTCTAAGCTAAAGATATTCCCCGGAACAGCGAAAACTTCTCTGCCCTGTTCTAAAGCGCACCCAGCAGTGATTAATGCACCGCTTCTTGAACCAGCCTCAACAATCACTGCCCCTAAACTGAGTCCACTTATTATTCTATTTCTGAGAGGGAAATTTATTTTTTCTGGACGAGTACCCATTGAAAATTCAGAAACTATGGCGCCACGTTCACCTATTTCATCAAAAATGGCTCTATTCTCCGGAGGATAACAGATGTCAATCCCACATCCTAAAACAGCAATAGTCCTCCCGCCACAGGACAAAGCCCCTCTATGGGCACAAGTATCAATTCCCCTTGCCAGGCCGCTAACCACAGTTATATTTCTTTCAGCCAGTTCTTTACCCAACATCTCGGCTACCATTTTCCCATACCCAGTAGGCCGCCTGGTTCCTACAACTGCAATGGCAATTCTGTCTTCTGGCAATATTTTCCCTTTCACATATAGCACGACTGGCGGGTCGAAAATCAATCTTAAGTTGGGAGGATAGTCATCATCCAAAAATGTGAGTATGGAGACCTTCTGCTTTTCAATTTTGGATATCTCCCTTTCTATATCCAACCTATTCCTGAAACTGATAATTTGCCTGGCAGTATACTCCCCGATGCCTGAAACATGTTGAAGTTCGCTCAAATTTGCCTCAAGGATGGCTTGAGGCGAACCGAAGTGCTTTAAGAGCTTCTGGCACCTGGATGCGCCAACACCAGGAATCATATTCAGAGCCAGCCAGTGTCTAATTTTTTCTACCATTCTTTCCACTACGAAAATATGTTTTTCGCACGACGCACAATATTATATACAAAATCCCGAACATATGTCAAGCAATCACCTCACCCGTTAGAAATTCGCTTAAAATAATTTTGGATTCCACTATTGGTGGGCTTTCGGCTGGAATTACCTCTACGAAATTAAACGAAGGAAACTATGGAATTGTCTTAGAGGGACATCAGAGAATCTTTACAATGACAAGGCATTTGGGCTTTTAAGGCTCTTCCTTTCTTAGCTTCACTTGAAGTTTGATAGAATCGCCAATCTCTACCGGCTTACGACTATCTATTATGACTGCGGTAGAACTGTCCTCTTCGATGTCGGTTGTAACCTCAAGTACACCTATCTTCTCAATCATTATCCCGAGGACCCTCCCTGTCCTGGGATGGATAACCTCCTCCTCTTCCCGATAAATCGTATACCTTGTCTTCGGCTTAACATTCTGGCTCGTCCCAAGGTCAATGAACACTATGTCTCCTTGGGCCGGCATCAATTTTTTTTCTTTCACTCCAGCGATACATCCGTCAAATTCAAAATCTGGTGGAGCAATAAAGACATCTTTTTCGTATTCGCCTTCTATTGTAGGCTCCTCCAATCTTACTTCTGGTTCGCGGACTCCCGCTTTCGCTACTTCCTTCTGTTGATATGTGGGAACTACAAGGTCGTCTCCCGGGAAAATCCAGTGGGGATCTTTTATATACTCATTATACTTCCATATTTCTCTCCACAGGAAAGGATCACGATAGAACCGGTAGGCGATGTCCCAAAGACAGTCTCCACTTATCACCTCGTAAGCCTTAAGCACAAGTTCTTTTCCCTCAGGAACGGCTTCTTCTGGAAGGACTCTTTTCCTCGGGAGACGCTCTTCCACTTCTTTCATAGGCTCTCCAGCTACGGGTTCTTCAGGCGGAGCCTTGGCTGGCTCAACAGGTTTTACCTCCACTTCAGAAGGAGGAACCTCTTCCTTTGAAGGTTCAACAGGCAAAACTTTCTCACCTTCTTCAACCTCAAAAGACGGAATTTCTTCTTCCGAAGGTTCGGGAGGCAAAGCCTCAACATCTCTTTCCTGAGCCTTAGCAAAGAAGGTACCTAAGGTTAATAGGCTGCACAAAAGAAAAATAAGAACTTCTCTTTTCATTTCCGCTCCTTTCCCTAACTTCATAAATTTGTATACTCAAGACTACATCCATAAGTTCCTATCGAGACTTCTGTACTGGATAGCCTCGGCGATGTGATGAGAAGCAATCTCTTCCTTTGCTTCCAGGTCTGCAATTGTCCGGGAAACTTTCAGGATACGGTCATATGCCCGACCGGATAGCCCTAAACGCTCAATTGCTTCCTTCAACAGTTTCTCAGCATCTTTTCCGAGGACACAGTACTTTCTAATATGTTTTGCCTGCATGTGAGCATTACAATAGACCGATTTATGTTTTTTGAACCTTTCTCTCTGTAGATCCCTTGCTTTTTGGACTCGGGCACGGATTGTCAAAGAAGATTCCTCTTCTTTATCCCCTGCCAGTTCTTGATACTTAACAGGTGGCACTTCAATATGCATATCTATACGGTCAAGGAGAGGTCCTGAGATTCTGGCTCGATACTTCTGCACCTGGAAAGGTGTACAGGTACATTCTCTTTGCGGGTCGCCATAGAAACCGCAGGGACAAGGATTCATAGCTGCTGCCAGCATAAACTTCGCAGGATAGGTTAAGGATGTGCTTGCCCGGGCAATGGCGACTACGCCGTCTTCCAGTGGCTGACGCAAAACCTCAAGGGCATTGCGATGAAATTCTGGAAGCTCATCCAAAAAGAGGACTCCGTTGTGGGCTAAACTAGCCTCGCCGGGCCTGGGAAAAGAACCGCCTCCTATCAACGCTACATCCGAGATGGTGTGGTGGGGAGACCTGAAAGGTCTGACCGCCACGATGGCTGATTCCGACGATATTAGACCAATCACACTATGTATCTTTGTGGTCTCCAGCGCTTCGTCCAGGGTTATTGAAGGCAGAATAGATGGCAACCTCTTAGCCAGCATAGTCTTCCCCGACCCTGGGGGCCCAATGAGAAGTATATTATGGCCTCCACTTGCAGCAACCTCAAGAGCTCTCTTGGCATATTCCTGGCCCTTCACTTCAGCAAAATCAATCTCATAATCCCGCTTTTCTTGAAATTCCTTTTCCAAACGTATGGAGAAGGGAAAAAGCTCGGTTTTCCCATTCAGAAAATCGACCGTCTCTTTCAAATTTCTAACGGGAAAAACATTCACTCCTTCTACCACTGCCGCCTCTCTTCTATTCCCCTCCGGGACAATTACACCTTCTATCCCATCGGTATCCCTTGCTGCCAGCGCAATGGGTAAGGCGCCCTTCACTTTCCGCACGCTCCCGTCCAGCGACAGTTCCCCAAGAATTAGATATTTTCTGAGCCTCTCTTCTGACAGTTGACCCGAAGCAGCCAGAATACCTAAAGCAATAGGCAAATCAAAAGCAGCGCCTTCCTTCTTTATTGCTGCAGGGGCGAGATTTACCGTAATCCTCTTCATAGAGAATTCGTAGCCAGAATTCTTAATCGCTGGCAGAACCCTGTCCTTGCTCTCCCTGATCGCTGTATCAGGAAGACCGACTGTAGAGAAACTGGGTAGCCCTGGAGAGATATCTACTTCAACCTTTACAATATAGGCATCTATGCCTAAAACAGCGCTACTCAATCCGATAGAAAGCATAAAGCCTCTTCTTTAAGCCTATTTTGTTTGTAAGTTTACCATAAATAAAAATCTTTTGCAATGATTTTTTCCGATTATTATCATAAATTTAAGTTGCCTCACAATCAACCCAAACTTTATAGCCTGGGTCAAATCCTGAATATTCTCAATCAGTCTTTGTGCTGTCATATAGAATGTCAACTTCCTCAGTATGCATACTACAGAAATAAGAGTGAAATAGCCTCAATTCATAGGAAGTCAAGTACAATTACTTTTCTTTCTTTCCTCTATAGCACCGTTTTCAGGCGCGAAATGTTGAAATTGCTTTCTAACTTAGAGGGCTGCCACTCACCCTGTTGAGCCCCCAGGCTTCCTTGTAAGGCGAAATGATATCCGCGGCCCTTTTAAGTAAAGTAGAACTGACGTCTCAAGAACTATCTGGATATTTTCTTTTGTAGGGGCCCCGATAAATCCGAACCGGTATTATCGGGCGTCATAAATGTCGCCCCTACAATTGAGCCCCTACATAAAAAGGACGATTTCTGACTTTTTCAGAACCCAGAAAAAAGGCCTTGACAAATCGCAAAATGTATGATAAACTTAAAATCAGAATGGACAATGAAGACATTATAAAACAACTGGAATACTACCTGGCACTTAAGAAAATGAAAAAATATGAACTCGCCAGGGAGTTAGGCACTACCGAGGCCAATATATCTCGCTGGTTAAACAAGAAGCATAAGATAGGCAAAGCCTGGCTTGAAGTTATGAAGGCAAAAGGGATCGTAAAAGAGTACTGAAATTTTTTTATCCAGAAAATTATCATTTGACAAAACAAATGTCCATATATTTGCTTTATCAGAGGGAGGTTAAGTCATGGCCGTATATTGGAGAAATGGGCGTTTAATCTTCTGGGCGGTGAACAAGAGGCTCGTATTGGAAATCAGACTTCCGATCTTCATATGGAAGACGAATTCCAGGAATAGGTCTATTCTTGGGAATGGCAAGGCCAGTCTTGTTAGCCGCGGCTGGCTTAGCCGATTTCTAATCCAGAGAGAAAAAGTGGCTCCCGTGAGACTTTTTTACCACTTTTTGGCCGCAAGTCCGGCAAACCGCGAGACCCAAAAATCCCATTAAATAGAGATCCCGAATCCTTTGTTTTTTCAGAGAGATTCGGGATTTTCGATATCTAACAATCGTATTTTGAAACAATTTTTTGCAACTCTTTGTAAATAAATCCTACCTTCTTCTTTAAATTATTGAAGTTTAGGTCTCCATCAATTATGAAATCTGCATATTTCTTTTTCTTATACAGAGGAATTTGCGCGCCTATTCTGGCCATGGTTTCTTTTAGAGTCAGGTTGTGGTCTCTCCGCAACCTTTCAATCTGTATCTTCCGTGGCACATACACAAGAACTATCTTATCAACTAGAGACTCAAGTTTAGCCTCAAAAAGAAGGGGTATGTCAATGACGAGGATGCTCTTCACTCCACCCCTCTCCCTAGACCTTTTCGTAAGCATTTGAACTTCCCTCACTTCCCTTCTTATCTCAGCGATAATTTCAGGGTGCGTAATACGGTTCAAAACTTTCCTTTTCTTTTCACTTGCAAATATCATGTCGGCTAACCTCTTCCGGTTTAAAGCCCCTCCTTCACTCAATACTTCCTTCCCGAAATTCCGAACTATCTCTTCTAAGACTCTCGTGCCGGGTTCGGTCAATTTGTGAGCGATTTCATCAGCATCAAGAGTTCTCAAACCGAGTCTCCCGAATGTCTTGAGGACAGTACTTTTCCCCGAAGATATCCCTCCTGTCAATCCTACGACCAGCATATCAAATTTCTCCTTCTTTCCCCGTTAGAAATTCCCCTGAGAGAATTCTTATCATCCATTTCTACCGGGGTTCATTTCTCTTCTTTAAAGACCTGGGCTGAGAAAGTATATATTTCGGTATCCTTATCTTTCCAGGCGTCCTCCGGGAGATTAGCCTTGTCGTAACAGAGCCTGTTCAGAAACTCCTCTTTTGACCATCCGGTTTCAGTCGCCACCTGGGGTAGGAAGACTCCCTGGTGGTAGCCTCTCTTTACAATTACGCCGTGTTTTCCTAACTCTATTTCATCCGTACTTTTGATTCTTTCTGGCACCGTCAGAACAGAAATTTCAATTTCTATATCATTTAGCTCTTGAGGCTTTACGGGCGGAAAACGAGGGTCAGCAGTAGAGGATTCAATTGCCATTTTGGAAACAGCCTTGAATAGCTCTTCAATTGGCATAATATACCCTATGCAGCCCCGGAGCATACCCCTTCTATGCAAAGTTACGAATACTCCTCTCTTCTCTTTCAATAGAGGGTCCTCTACCTTAAATTCTGGTACCTTCCGGGTCTGGACATACTCCTCTATCGTCTTACGAGCGATATCCAGGAGAATCTTCTTTTGCTTCTCGTTTAGCATCTTCTTTCCCCCTTTCTCTTTTTCCTTTCTGGGAGGAGTGCCTTCCTCTCTTTCGCGCACTATGGCAAAGGCGCCGTATCCTACCACTCTTGTCTTATCTCCAGTGACATCTCCGGAATTTGCATATCTTAATAATCTTATTCTGTTTGCTCCGCTTTCTTTTGCCGAAAGAATAGCAGTAAATACAGCAGCACCACCACAGAGCTCTGCCTTTCCCTCTTTGATGTGCTCTCTTAGACTACCGAGGTCAAAATTTTCTAAGTCTCTAATTGCTGTTCCATCTATCAAGCATGCTTGCCCATATACATGGTAATGCGACATATCTGTAGAAGCGAGAATCAGGATTCTCTTCTTCCCTCTCGAACTTACAATCGCATTTGCCAAAAGTTTAGAGAACTCTTCAGAATGGTCATTGACCAGGATGGGAACTATCTGGAAATCCTTCAGAGCTGTCTGAAGGAATGGAAGTTGCACCTCAATAGAGTGCTCCTGTATGTGAGTTTTTTCGTCAAAATAGAAAAGATGACTCTTATTAAGGATTTCTTTAGCAAGTTCAGAATCTACTTTAACCTTTCCCATAGGGGTCTCCCACCATCCTTCCACATAAATACAGGCTCCCTTAACGGGAACATAGTGGCTAGGTCCCAGAATCACTACGGTGTCAAAGTCTTCCCCCTCCAGTTGACGATAAGCATAGCCTGCAACCTGACCTGAATAGAAGTAGCCTGCATGAGGGGAGACCAGGGCTATCAAGCCTCCAGAAACCTTTCGTTGGTCAACCTTCTTAAGAAAATCAGCGACATTATCTCTCAATTCCTCAGGAGAACCTGGATAGAACTCGCCAGCCCAGCGAGGCCTGCGAAGATTTGAGTCGGAAGTATCCCCTGCTCCCAGTAGAAAGAGATACATGAAGAGAAGCATAGAAACCAGAAAAATCTTTCTCATAAGCATCTTACGCTTTTTCTCTATCCAATCTAATAAGCATCCCCGAGAAGATGAATATTACCTATCTTGACTCTTCTTAGACCAGCCTTCTCTGCTTCCTCCACGGCTTCCTCGGCGTGCCTATGCGATGTCGCTGGCAGGTCGGCCATAAAGAACTGGGGATGGAAGCCCAGAAGGGAATATGGAATATCGGGGTCGAGGGATGCGACGAATCTGGCAATCTCTGAAACCTCGTGCCTGTCAACATAACCAGGGACAAGAAGCGTAGAAGCCACAAGGAGAGGAGGTTCCCTCCTCTCCTTAATATACTTTGCCAGAATAGAGAAGTTTTCCATTGTTCTTCTATTCGTAACTCCACACAAAGCGATATTTACCTCTTCGCTGAAAGCTTTAATGTCAAATTTTATGCATCCGCCGGAATCGAGTGAAAGTTCTGCCATATACCTTAAGAAATCGGAATTCATACAGCCATTCGTCTCCCAGCAGATACGCACTCTCCTCTTTTCCAGGGCAAGCCTTGAAGTTTCTAAGGCATGGTATATCTGAGGGACAGGGTCGCCACCAAAATAGCAGATGCAATTTGTCTTTCCATCCACACAATTGGATAGCTCTTCTGAGGTTACGAAACCGGAATCTTTAAGGATTTCGGGATTGTCCAGAACAGCCGGGACTACCCGCTCCATTAACCGTTCTACCTCCTCCCTGTAGTGCCAGTTCTGGCAGAAAAGGCAATCAAAAGAACAGCCGTGGTAGAAGACGGCTAAATTATTATATCCATAGCTATTCCTCTCGGGACAGACCCATTCAGCCACACAATTCGTGGGGAGCGGGTCGTGGTACCACGAGAGATTTCCCCTTTTCTTATCTACCAGATGGAGTAACTTCCCCAGATGGTTCTTTCTCAACCCGCAGTAACCAAAGCTTCCTTTGGGAATCTGACATCTATTTACGCAGATATTACATCTTGCTCCACCCTCGCTTCTGGGAACTTCCCCGGGAAGAGAAAAATCGCTTCTGGCAAGTTTATGCGCTTTCTCTATCAGAGGCAGAACTTTCTTGAAGTCCCTCCTGATACAGTCGAGACAGACGCCCAGAATTCTCGCAATCAGGGGAGAATCCTTTTTACAGTTGGCACATTCCATCTTAGCACCGCTATGGGCCGAGCATCTTTTTGAATCTTGATGCATCTTCAAACATATAGATGTTGTTGAACATACAGTATAATTCCTTATTTCTTTCACATTTTTCTTTAAGTTTTCTAAGGTCTCTATCTGTGTAGCGATAATCGTATCCTCCGATTCCATGCAGCCGAAAATAGGAGAATTCTCCAGGAACAGCCTCGGCCTTAAAGGGGTCTACGCAGTGAACCAGTCCCAGTGCGTAACAGAGACTCCTTATTTCATCGGCTTCCCATTTTCCTCTCGGCTCCCAGACCAGACGGAGACCGTGCCTCTTAATCTTTTTAAAAAACTTCTTCATGTTTCTTTTATTTTCAAGAGTAGGGTGGAAACTGGGAGGCATTTGAAAGATAACAATTCTCGCTTCCAAGAGTTGGGCTATTTTGAGCGTCTTATCCCATGCTTCAAAGACCTCGTCCGTCGGTTTAAAAAATCCGTATCGGGCCTTCTCCTTTTCCGGAATCGGATATCCGAGTTTTCGATAAGTCGGGCTTGTTGGCAGGTGAGTTATCAGCTGGGAAGCCTTCAAACTAAATTCAAATCCCCTCGGAGCCTCTTCCCTCCATCTGAGGACAGTTTCCATCTTGGGAAACTGATAGAATACTTTTTGTATTTCCAAAACCTCAAAATTCTTGTAATATGTCTGCCTGGCCGCAGCAAATCCACAACAACCAACCTTAACCATAACTATTCCTCTTCTTCCCCCCTCCCCTCTGAGGAGACAATCAAGGTGAGGGGTCCTGATTTCACACTTTTATGGGGATGGGCTTTCTACAATGCGGGCAATTCCCATCCTTAATTTCCATCTCCAGTATAGAGAACCCATCTCTCTTAATGAGCAATTTCCCACAGTGGTGGCAATAGGTGTTTTCGCCCGGGTGTCCCGGAATATTGCCAATATAGACATAGCGAAGTCCTCTCTCAAGCCCGATTCTTCTTGCCTCTTCCAGTGTTTCTACGGGCGTAAGAGGGAGATGGGAAAGCCTCAAATGGGGAACGAACTGGGTCACATGCCAGGGCGTATCCTCACCGAGTTCTTGAAATATCCACCAAGCAATCCCGTTCAACTCTTCAATATCGTCATTATAGCCCGGAATAATATTGGTCACAACCTCTACCCACATTCCCCACTTCTTCTTTGCCCTTGAAACGACTTCCAGAATTCCGCTGAAATTAGCAATATTTCCAATCTTTCGGTAAGTTTCTTTTCGGAAGCCTTTAATGTCCGCCCGGAAAGAGTCGAGATATGGGCCAATCGTATCAAGTGCTTCAGGTGTTATATAACCATTGGTAACATAATTTGTCAGTAGTCCCTTGCCCTTTGCCAATTTAGCACAATCCAGGGTATATTCAAACCAGATTGTCGGTTCATTATAAGTCCAGGAGATTCCGAGGCAACCCCCTTCCTTCGCCAGTCCTATAGTATATTCGGGAGAAAAGTACCGGGCCTCCCGTTCAGAATCGACGTGGGAAATATCGTAATTCTGGCAACCAGGACACCGAAAATTGCAGCCGAGACTGCCCAGGGAGAGCCATCTTGAACCTGGATAGAAATGGAAGAGCGGTTTCTTCTCTATGGGCGATACTGCCCAGGTGGAAACTTTGCCGTATATGAGAGTATAAAGCCTACCTCCTACGTTTCTCCTCGTCCAGCACCAGCCTGTTTCTCCTTCTCCAACCACACATCTTCTCTGGCAGATCGCACATCTTACCCGGCCGTCCTTCAAAAACTGGTAAAGAATCGCTTCCTTCAAGACCGTTTCTCTCCCTCTCGGGAGGAATCCATGAGGAGAGATTAAAATATGGAAAAACCGGCTTGCCGCAACCTCATTACTGAGGTGTCGTAGGGGTCGCAGATTTCCTCTTCTATGTATTCCTTATATCCCACCTCTCTCAATTTTCTTATCATCTCTTTTCTTTCCTCTTGTGACATCAGGTGGGAGTCGCTCATTGAGGCAACCCGAAAGTATATGCCTTCCTTCTTCAGATTTTTTATAGCAAGGTAGGGGAGTTCATAAAACTGACCCTTTCCACCCGTCCTTTTCTCAAATCCTTCCGGGGTGCCGGCTTTCATAGAGACCCTGACATAAAGATTTCTATATTTCTTCAAGGCCCTGACAAATTCCGGTTCTTTGCCAAAGAGAACCCCATTTGTCTCCAGAAAAAAGAAGAAGTCAGTATCGTCAACGAGGTCGAGAATCTTGAGTAGATGTGACTTTCCCAGAGTCGGCTCTCCGCCGGACACGCGCAATTTCTTAATTCCTCCCTTTCTCGCATTGGAAACAAGCCTCTCAAAAACTTCTTTAGGAGTATAGAATTCTCCATATTTCCAGGGGAAGTCTCGGGAAAACGAAACCCAGCAAAACACGCACCTCAAACAGCAGCCCACAAGATACCCAGTTGAAATTCCCCCGTATACCCCTGTGCAGTAGAAATCTGTATATTTGCGGGAAGAATCTTTTAGGCACAACTCTTCCGTCTCCTTTGCCAGCTCAAGGGGGTCAAAAGGAACAGAATCCTTCGTAAGGAAGCCTTGATATTTCATATGATAATTTACCTTTTTCCCTTTTCTACCTCGCGACCGGTCATTGGGACAAACTGAACTGGAACTACATCCTCTACAGTTACCTTTCCTTCTTTCTTTTCCACGAGCTTGAGAACCTGGACAAAACTGGTTTCTCCCACAGGTATCACCATCCTGCCAGCCTGTCCAAGCTGGTCAATCAGTGGTTGGGGAATATGGTCAGGCGCGCAGGTCACTATAATACCATCAAAAGGAGCATGCTCTTCCCATCCCAGATATCCGTCACCCCATTTCACCTTCACATTTCTATATTCCAATTTCTGGAGAAGTTCTTCTGCCCTTTTGGCCAATGGTTCCAGTATTTCAATTGTATATACTTCCCGAGCCAATTCGGAGAGAATGGCAGCCTGGTAACCAGAGCCCGTGCCCACCTCCAGCACTCTCTCATCGCCTTCCAGATTCAGACATTCTGTCATCAGGGCGACAATGTACGGCTGGGAAATGGTCTGTCCTTCTCCTATGGGAAGAGGGTAGTCTCCATAAGCAAATGGTCTATATTTTTCGGGGACAAACTCGTGCCTCGGAACCTTACCCATTACTTCTAAAACCCGACCATCCTTTATTCCTCTTGACTTAATTTGCTCAGTCACCATGGCCATTCTCTTATTCTCGAAGTCTCTTCCACTTATGGTCTTTTCTCCAAGGCAGGAGTTCAAGACTATGAAAAATGGCATTAAGAAAAAGATAGAAATTTTTTTCCTCATTTCAGTCTTCGTTCGAATTTCTTCCTGCACTCTTCACAAAACTCTGCTTTTTTTATGTCAGTATCCAGCAAGCTATTGGAAAAGTGCATCACGCATTCCGTAACTCGACAGTGTCTCAAACCAAAAGTGTGTCCCAGTTCATGAACCGCTTCCTTTATTGCCCTCTCAATAAAAAGGTTCTCATTTTCACTATTTCCATAAAACTCTTCCCGCAAACGAGTCAAAGAGATTAGTGCTGCTTCTCCACCCAGGTCCGCCTGGCCAAAGATGAAGTTCAATGCTGGTACGAAGATGTCCACATCAACGACACCTAAAACTTTCTCTGCATCCTTCGGCATATTTGCTTTCAATTCTTCCAATATAGGAGTGGCAAAGTACTGTTTCCTTTCAGCCCTGTAGGCGTCCTCGGAAAGGGGAAATCGTTCCCCTATCTCAAAGAGTGCCTCAAACCTGTCTCTCAGCGACCAGGACAATCTCAGAAGGGTCTCTTTCTCCACATCCCCAATCGGTATGAGGTAAATCTTCATTTCGGCTCCTTTTGGCTTTCCCTTCTCATCGTCTGGCAAACATCCTATAAGCAAAATTGAAAGCAATAACACCGAAACCGACCTCATCAGGAATTCTCCAGTGTTCATTCTATCGTTACCGATGCGGTGGTGGGAGATATAAGGGGCTCCTTAATAATTAGGTTAACATATTTAAAAGCGTAACTCGGAAAAGTAAACGACTTGGAGTCTATTTTTGAAGCCACCATATGTCGGAATCCCCTTTCAGGGTGTAGCTCATCTATTCTTAACCTGAATTCAACCCGGTCGGTCTCGCCAGGCGATAAGGATTCTATTTCTCCAAAATCTTGAGAAACTACTTTAAATCCTGTTTGAGGCATTATGGAAACCTTTATCCCATTTAACGGGGAGGAATTGTTATTTTTAACGGCCACACTTACCGAAAATTCTCTATCAAAAAACACCTTCTCGGGAACCTCAATCTCAGTGTGGATAGGGATTAATTTCAACCTCTCCCTTAGACTTGTAAAACAAGAGGCCCCTGCCAGTATCCACTCTTTAGAGGGATAGGCGCCCTTCCTTCCCCATAGTGCTCGGGCAAGGTCGTGAGTGAATATTCCTGAGACTGGCCCATCCCCGTAGATGTTGTCCATGGCTTTCAATGTGCGACCATAAAAATCCTCAGGGCCTGCCGGATTAATAGTATATTGGTGGAGAGGCCAATCGTAGTCATCCCCGACAATCAAATTTGCATCTCCCTTCTTCAAATAATTATGCCATTCCTCAACGAAACAGTCTAACTGCGTGTAGTCCGATTCATAAAGCATTATAGCGATAATGTCAGAACCAGCATCATTCATCATCACCGCATCCTGACCATGTTGCCACCCTTTTTCCCAGCCGAGATTAAATACCCAGAGAGGTTTAGTAATCCCGGAATCCTCTTTTATTCTCTTCAATATCAGTGCTACCTGCCTTGCCCTCCACCAGTTCCACTGGTCTATTATCGGGATATCCCTTTCTTTTGTCCGCTCCACTATCTTCCCTAACCAGTCCATTCTCTCTTTTTGAGAAAACTTTTCCCATTTCTCAGGAACTTCCACTTCCATCTCTTCAACAAACTCATCCACCAGTTCCAACCCTCCACCCGCTGCCCGAATATAGTCGAACCCTATGTAGTCAACCTCCTCAATGCTGTTTAACCTTCTGATAAATTTGACTATGTCATCTTTCCGCTTCCCGTCCCTCGTAGAAATTCCACGAGTAAGGATGGCACCTCCGAGGTTATTCTTATAGTCCCACCCGTATTCATAATTAACCCTGAACTTTGGGGGGCCAAAGGTAAGATAACATTGGATCCAATAGCCAAAATCAATTTTCCTCTTCTCAGCCTCCCTGGCCAAATCGTCAATAAAATCGAGATTCTCAGTATTCCAGGGAAAATCGTCAGGTAATCTCTTATCATAGGCAGAAGTCTGACCTGCCATATACCAGAAAGTATTTGCTCCAGAAAATTGAACCCAGTCTAACAATTTGCGCCAGCCGCCGATTTCTCCATCCGGTCCCTTTACCCTTATTGTTTCTAATGGTCGCATATTTTCCATCGTCATTACGCACAGGCCGGGAGTTAACTTTGCTGGCTTCCGGCGAGAAATGAAGAACTTGCATTCGTTCAAACGGATTCTTCTCATTTCGGGAGATAGCCAGATTCTGATTAAATACTCTCCGTCGGTCGCATTCCACGGAACCGGCCATCTTCCTTGCCAGCGGCCATTCTTCTTACTATATTCAAGTCTGACTGACCATCTTTTCCCAATTGTGGGAATCGGTGATTTTCCCCCACCTTTATAGACCAATCCATATAAAATTTTATTTTTAAAACTTTCCCTTAAGTGTCTATTCCTGATTTGAGCGTAGATGTCGACAAAGTCGTAATGGAGATGGACGCTTTTCTCCGTTTCAAGATATATATCGGCTGGCAACAAATGGTGCCCGAAGAGAATTATCGGAATGATTACAACCGGAAATAAGAGGAAAAAGAATTTTTTTCGCACAGTTTAAGATTCAAACCTAAAATCAAATTACCAAACCAACTGTCCCCTCTCCCCTCCGGAGAAAACTCAAATTATTCCCTCTCCCCTCCGGGGAGATGATCAAGGTGAGGGGGAAATCTTATTTACTTTCCAGTAGTATAGTCACCGGCCCATCGTTATGTATCTTAACAAGCATGCGAGCTTGAAATTCTCCGCTCTTCACTTTGACTCCCCTCGCTTTCAATTTTTCAATAAATTTTTGATACAGTGTCTTTGCCGCCTCTGGTGGAGCAGCAAAGGTGAAGTCTGGCCTCCTCCCCTTTTTGCAATCACCATAAAGAGTAAACTGCGAAATAACCAAGACTTCTCCGCCTGCATCGAGAACTGAAAGGTTCATCCTATCATTCCCATCAGGGAATATACGAAGGTTTGAAATCTTTTCTGCAAGATATTCGGCATCTTCCTCCCCATCCTCTCTTCCCACGCCGAGTAGAACCACCAATCCTTTCTCAATTCTACTCATCTCTTTCAACGATTCCGTCTCATTCTTTATGCTAACGCTCGCTTCTTTCACCCTTTGAACTACTGCTTTCAACTCTCCCTCCCATAGATTATATCCTTTCTATCTCTCTCATTGCCTCATCCACACTTCTCACAGATATTATGCCCTCAATATCCCAGGTATTTATCCCAACCACTTTTTTGTCAATAGCGAGAGCCAGTCCAATCTCCGATAGAGTTCCATACTTTCCGTCCACAGCAATCAACACATCAGCCGTGCGAACGATAATGGCATTTCGAGCGTGGCTCATCGCAGTGACAATTGGTATATCTACAAATGGATTCGCCTCAATCTTCTCTTTGCCAGGAAGAATACCTATTGTTAGACCTCCTCCATCCTTTGCTCCCCGGCAAGCTGCCTCCATCACCCCTCCTAATCCTCCACATATAAGAATATGTTTTCTCTCGGCAATTCTCTTCCCCACCTCATACGCAATCCCGGCCATTTCCTTACTACAATAATTGCCTCCGATAACAGCAACAATCATTTCAAACTCCCAAAAATTACCGTCTTATCCCATCATTATATAATTCTCGTAGCCTTAGCATAGCCTCGGAAACAAGAATAGATTAGGCCCAACCGCGAAGTCTCATTGCTTCAACCACGCGGCCAACTGCAACCACATAAGCAGCCTGTCGCATGTTTATCCTGTACTTCTTGGAAGCATCAAGCGTAGTATGATATGCGGTAACCATTTTCTTATCCAGGCGCTGGCGAATTTCCTCTTCTTCCCAGTAGCACATATTGAAATTTTGAACCATCTCAAAATAGGAAACTGTTACTCCACCAGCATTGCATAAGAAATCCGGTATAACATGAATACCCTTCTTGTAAAGAATGTCGTCTGCATCCGGCGTAGTCGGCCCATTGGCGAGTTCGGCGACAATCTTTGCCTTAATATTTGAACCATTCCTCTTAGTAATTACATTTTCTAAAGCAGCAGGAATGAGTATATCCACTTCCAGTTCCAGAATCTCTTCATTAGAAATACGCTTGGTGTTGGGGAAATTGACCACCGATCCAGTCTTGGCTTTGTGTTCACGGACTTTCTCCGGGCCAAGGCCTTCCTTTCTGAATATGCCTCCTTTACTATCGCTAACAGCAACTATCTTAGAACTAAAAAGCTCTTTAGCCAGATACGCTGCATAGTACCCAGCATTCCCATAACCCTGGACCGCTACAGTAGCTTTCTTAAGCTCTATCCCGCATACTTTACTGGCTTCCCGAACAGTAAACATCCCACCACAAGCCGTCGCATCACCCCGGCCGCAGGAACCACCCAGAGAAATTGGTTTCCCCGTAATAACTCCAAATTGATTCTTCCCGATAATTTTTGAGTACTCATCCATCATCCAGGCCATTATCTGAGGATTGGTGTAAACATCAGGCGCCGGCACATCTTTATCCGGTCCAATAAATTGCCATATGCTATCAATATATGCACGACTTAAGCGTTCCAGTTCTCCCTGGGACATCTCCTTTGGGTTGCAAATGACTCCACCTTTTGCTCCGCCGAGAGGCAAGTCAAGAAGAGCGCATTTCCATGTCATCCAGGCTGCAAGAGCCCGCACAGTATCTATAGTTTCATCCGGGTGGAATCTGATACCTCCTTTTGTCGGCCCTCTCGCATCATTGTATTGAACTCTGAATCCCTGGAATACTTTCATAGAACCATCGTCCATACGGACGGGCAATGACACATGAAGTTCGCGCATTGGGACTCTAAGCATCGCGTGCACATTGGAATCCAACTTTAAAATCTTCGCGCATTCGTCCAACTGTCTCTGTGCAACCTCAAAAGGGTTGAGTTCCGCCATTTCTTTACCTCCATTCCATTTTAAGAAAAATGTTATATTTTCGGTTTTTTATCACAAAATAATAGTCACTAACGCGGCCTTACAGGAATTGTATAGATTACCCCTCTAACTCTTTCTTCATCCTTTCAAATTCTTCTTTCGTAATCTCACCTTTAGCGTACCGTTTCTTCAGGATGTCCATCGGAGTTTCTCTAAATAGACCTTTCGATTTTGTGCTCTGTAGAATAAAGTAAACCGCCACACCGAGTAGAATCAGAAAAAGTATCCACATAATCAATCCTCCAAATCGATAATCTCTTATATCTAAGCAGACATCGACCGAATACTTTCAATATTAGCCAACTCCTAAACTTGCTCCCTTCGGCTGACATAATGGTAAAAGACTAATATGCCCAGAAGAATTATCACGCCGGCTACCAAAAAAACGGATTTTATCCCTAAAATATCCATAACTATCCCTGCGATTAATGGGGCAAGTATCGTGCCGACACCCGCTGCCGTATTGAATAGCCCCATAGAAATGCCCATTCCTAATCTCTGGCCAACTTCCACCGTTATTGCTGCTGTAGAGGGCATCGTTGTTGCGCCGCCAAGCCCCATAAGAGAACTTATGAAAAGTAGTTGTAGAAAATTACGGGTAATTGGCGTCAATAAGAGCGCGAGCGCTCCGAGACTTGAACCTATTATCACCAGAAATAACTTATTATACCTATCCGCCAACTTACCGAAGGGACGCTGCAATAAAGCGATTAGAAAAATATGAAAAGAGATTATTAGTCCCACCTGAGACGAACCTATATTTATCCTTGAGGCAAAAATTGGCAAGAAAGCCATTATGCCCCCTGTCCCCATTGAATTAATAGTGTTAAAAAGAAGAAGTCCTTTCATAACATCATTTCCGATAATTGTCCTAAGTGGGATTCTGGTGCCCACTTTCCTTGTTCCCGCATATTTCATATCCGGCAGGAAAAACAAGGTTATCAAAAAAGCAATCGCCGCTAACCCCGCCATCGCATAGAATACCGACGCAATTCCAAATGACTGATTCAGAAGACCGCCGAAAAAAGGACCGGCGCCCATCCCCAAGAAAAGTGCCATATTGAATGTCCCCATAGCGCTGCCCTCTCTCCCTTTTTCCGCAGTCTCCCCGATATATGCCATTGCCACAGGGACGACCATGGCTGATGCGATACCATGAAAGAGCCTGATAGTTGTCAAATAATACACTTTCGTAGCCAAAAGATAAAGGAGAGAAATCAAGGAATATAATAGGAGTCCGGTTGTTATAAAGGTCTTCCTTCCTTTTTTGTCAGAGAGTTTTCCAATTATTGGCATGAAAATTGCGCGGGAAATGGAAAAACCTGAAAATATCATCCCCAGGGATAAGCCAGTTGCCCCTAAACTTTTTGCGTAGACCGGCATAAGGGGAGAAATAATTCCCAATCCCAGCATCGCAGCGAATATTGAAATAAATAGAACACCAAATATTCTCTTTCTCATAGTGTTATTTCAACCTTCCCTTCCCGATTCTTTCCTCTCCCCTCTGGGAGAAGATTATTCATTATTTCCTCTCCCCCTGTGGGAGAGGACTAAGGTGAGGGGAATACCCCCTAACTCTCTATCTATTCAACCTTTTCAACTATATACCGCGCCTTACTATCCGTTGACTCTCTCTTGATTTTTAACTTAAGCCCTGTGAATTTAGCGCCATTCTCATCCACCGCCGGGGTTAGGGAATCCGCAAGTGATTTAGCACTGATATACATAGTCTTTATCCCTTCTTCTCCTTCCACCTTGACATCTACAACAGGTGCAAAACCCCGAAAGGTATTCACCACAAACGGCTCACTCACAATCTCCACCACAACTTCATCAACACCAAATCTCACAAATTCTCTCCTTTTCTGCTCCATTCACCCCCCTTTCCAAAATCACTTTTTCATAACAAATTATTCTTCTAAACTTATAATCTCTTCACAATAAGGCGAATAAGGCCTTATCCTGTCATAATTTCTCTCAAATCTCAATTTCGAATGAATTCTTGAAAGAAAAATCTGCACCGGCCTATGGTACGCTTTCTTACAGACTATCCTTGTATCCAAACCAAATTTCTTACAACCTTCCAAAGTAGGACAATAGTTCCACCATCTCATCACCAATTTCTTATCTGTTTTTTCTATAATCTCTCCATCCTTGGGAATTGAAATCCCCAAATATTTTTCGTAAAAAATACTATAACCATCTTCTAAAGGATTCCCCGTCTTCTCCGTCCTGTCCAGATTTTCATCCAACCACGCCAACCTTTTCTCAATCACACATCTCTCCAGATATCGCAAAGTTTTCTCCAAGCCTATTTCATCTCCAATATCCAAAACCGCTCGAAACAACCCACTAAAGTCCCTTTCCTTGTTTTGGTACTTTCCCAAAATAACCTGATAATATTCATCCCTGCTCATAGATATCTAAATATTTATGTTATGAAAAATGAGTTTCGCATAATTCAGATATTGAAAATTGTCTTAAATGAGGTCACCAACTTCTGCTAAGGATTCAATTTCGCTCTTTATACAATGCCCAATTCCTTTTCAAGCTCACAGTAACCTTTCTTACGTGCAAGAAGTTCTTTTACTCGGAGATAATCGATAAATTTTAGCCTGCCACGGATTTCATGAAAAGTACCAGAAAGCAATTCAATAGCTTTGCTAAAGTCCTCTTGAGGAGATACAAGGAAAACATGGCTATTCCAAACATCAAATGCATCCTTCAACTTTGCCAAGGCTTGATAGAGGTTCCCGCCAATTTGAATTTCAAAAACATAAGTTGGGACTGACCGCTCAACCCTGCGCCAGACAACATCCAATTTGCCGATCTCAAATTGATATTCTGACTCAGCGATAAAGTTCTGAAGTTTTCCGATTTCGACTAATGCGTCTCTCACTTCATCGTGAGATGGAGCGCCCTCTTTTCCTCTTTCTAAACTAGTCTCAGGTGGAACAGTTACTTCGGCAGCTCGATGCGGTTTGACAGGATGGATAAGATATTCGGGTGTTTTAAATAAAGAAACCAATCTTTCCGCTATATTTCCGCTTAGCAGTTGAAACCCGGTTCTTGGCCATAAATCTTTTGAGACTAATTTTTCTATTGTCCATTTATCAGGTGGTAAACAATATCCTACATCAAATTCGAATCTCAAAGGCCAGATTACCCGACGTTCTTGCAACTCTTGGGGCCATAGAGGCTGGTTTTGTCGAAACTTCGTGCGAACGCTAGCATACCCGATGACTCCGCCTACGGGCTTCGTAGCATAAAAAACTAGCATATCATTTTCTGCTAAGGCTTCCCACAAATGCCGTTGAGTCTCCTTAAGGCCCCAGATATTTCCATGTTGAAAAGCAGTCTGCCAATTCTCTGGGCTTCCCACTACCAGCCAGTAAGTAGCCATTATACTCCCTCCGAAATCGTTAACATTCCAATTGGGCTTAAATCTCCAAATATTGTGCGCCTGAGAGGAATCGAACCTCCACACACGGCTCCGGAGGCCGCTGCTCTATCCATTGAGCTACAGGCGCAAAATTTCCCTCTCACCTTCATCCTCTCCCGCAAGGGGAGAGGAAGCTTTTGTCCCCCTCAATCCTTATACGGGCATAGAGCCCTACACTATAAATCAAAAATCAAAAATCAAAAATTACCAATCATAAACTACGGGCATAAAGCCCTACACTACCAAAACCTCTCTCCAAGGGGAGAGGAAACTTCTTAATCAAAATGGAAGACGAAGAGGATTTGGGCGCCGGCATTGAAACCACTGAGGTCACGATAGCCTAAATTCGACCAGGAAGGAACATAGTTGTATCCACAAAATAGGACTACCCGGAGGGGACCTCTGAAAAATTCCAAGCCACCGAGAGCCCCCAGTAAAAGGCCGAAGGCACTCTCATCGTCTTTAAATTCCTTCCAGCCACCGCTACCTTCATACTCGTATTCTCCAGAAAACTTCTCTTTTGCTCCGGAGAAACCTGTCTTAACGGATAAACTGGGGGAAATAGGACTTCCTCTGAACAATTTCCAGGTAACAGTTGATAAAAATGAGACGATAGTTAACCTGGTGGTTGTTTTGTCCATATTCCAGGCTACGCCCGTCTTGTCGCTCAGGTCTGGCCCTTCCACCAGTAGGCCTTTCTTAGATTTCTTGGCGGGGTAATCGAGCGGCGTGCCTTCTCTTGAAAAGTATTCTAGTTCTAAACCCCAGATGAGCCCCGAATCTCGTTCAGACCTTCCCCCTATTCCAAAGATTGCCCCCGAACCATAAATCTCTCTAAAATTCCTATTCGCAGAACGGAAATATTCTGTCTTGAGACCTATTAGTTTGCCAGCGAACGAGTTGTTCGGAATCGTGACTGTAGATATTGAAAGGAAGATTGGAATAAGAATAGCTTTTTTCATCTGAGTGTTTCCAAAATAACCCTTGCTTTCGCAAGGACTCCAAGGTTCTTACCGCCATAAGCCCCCGCAGTACCAAAATTCTTTACGGGCATAAAGCCCTACACTACAAATCAAAAATCAAAAATCAAAAATCAAAAATTACCAATCATAAATTACGGGCATAAAGCCCTACACTACAAATCAAAAATCAAAAATCAAAAATCAAAAATCAAAAATTACCAATCATAAATTACGGGCATAAAGCCCTACACTACAAATGAGGCAGAGCTTCGCTGTGCGGCCATAAATAGATTACGGGTACGATAAATTGGACCCCTACAGTGTTTGGGCGACCACAAAGGTCGCCTCTACGCGGACATCCCTTTAATTATTTTTTCGGCCTTGGCGAGGGCACTATCCAGTCTATCCACGGCTTTGCCTCCCGCCTGTGCCATATCCGGTCTTCCTCCGCCAGAGCCGTCAACCAATTTGGCCACCTCTTCTATGATCTTTCCGGCATGGTAACCTTTCTTGACCAGGTCCTCGGTTACGACAGAAAGGAGAGCGACCTTATCCTCTATTACGGCTCCCAGTATTATCACTCCAGATTTCAGGCTCTCTTTTAAATGGTCGCCGAATGAGCGGAGGACGCTCCTATCCCTGGCTTCCACTCTGGCAGAAATGAGTTTAATCTTGCCGAGTTTCATTGCTTTTTCCTCTAATTTTTCAACGGAAGATGAGACTGCCTTGCTTCTTAGAGACTCTATTTCTTTTGCCATTTCTCTATTTTCCTTGACCATCTTTTCCAGACGGCCAAGGAGTTCACCCTGGGGAACCTTCAGAACTTCGGCCATTTCTTCAAATATCTTCTCCTCTCCCTTGACATATTCATAAGCTCTCTTACCTGCCAGGGCCTCTATCCTTCTTACTCCAGCCGCTATGCCTGTCTCGGAGATTATCCTGAAAAGTCCAATTTCTCCAGTTGAATGGCAGTGGATTCCTCCACAGAGTTCAAAACTGAACGCCTCCCTTGATGCAGTCGGACTCCCGGAGGTTACCATCACCGTTCTGACCTTCTCCCCGTACTTCTCTCCAAAGAATGCCAGAGCACCCATCCCCTTTGCTTGGTCTAAAGTAGTTTCTGAAGTTAATACTGGAATGTTTCTTAATACCATATCATTCACAATCCATTCGATGCGGTCAATCTCCCTTCCTGTCAGGGGTTTAGAATGAGTAAAATCGAACCTTAACCTTTCGGGAGCCACGAGAGAGCCGGATTGCTCCACATGCTTGCCTAAGACCTGGCGAAGCGCTGCCTGAAGAAGGTGGGTGGCTGTGTGGTGCCGGGCTATTTCCTCCCTCCGGGAAGCATCAACTGAGGCGACTACTATGTCGGATACCCTTAAACTGCCTCTTTCCACTCTACAATGGTGAACAATCAACCCTTCCACAGGCCTTCCGGCATCAAAGACTTCTACTTTTGCTTCAATATCCTCTTCCTTTACCTCTCCCAGTCTTATATCCTTCAATCTTACGGAAGGCTTCAGTATTCTACCCACATCTCCAACCTGTCCGCCTGCTTCTCCGTAAAATGGCGATTCGGCAAGGATGATTTCGACTTCATCCCCTTCTTTTGCTTCTTCTATCTTGACGAATTTATTGACTGAGCTATCAAATTTAATAATTGCCCTGACATATGTGGTTAACTCGTTAAAATCATACCCGCGAAAAGAAGTATCACCCAACTCTTTTCTGAGTTCTTCATAAAATCCCATATCTCTCTCCCCGGAACCCCTCCAGGCTTCTCTTGCTCTGCTCTTCTGAGCCTCCATCTCTCTCTCAAATCCTGCAAAATCGAGGGAGAAGTCTCTCTCCTGGGCAATCTCTTTGGTCAAGTCCAATGGGAAACCGTAGGTATCATAAAGTCTAAAGACTTCCCCTCCAGGAATAGTTCTCGCTTTTCCTTGAGAGATTAAACTGTCAATCAAACCGTCAAGTATGCGCACTCCCGCATCGAGGGTTTCCCGAAACTTCTGTTCTTCCATTTTTGTAACATTGGCAATGTATTCTCGTCGCGCGTCGAGGGCTGGATACGATTCTCTCATAATCTCTACAACCTTGCCCGTCAGTTTATAGAGGAAGGTATGATTGACACCCAAAAGGCGCTCCTGACGAACCATCCTTCTAAGTATTCTTCTCAGCACATATCCCCGCCCCTCATTGGAAGGCAATAGTCCCTCTGAGATTAGGAATGTGATAGCCCGTGCATGGTCGGCAATGATGCGTAAGGAAATATCAATTTTCTCGTCTTTTCCATATTCCAGGCCAGTTAGTTCGCAGGTGTAATCAACGATAGGTCTCAATAGGTCTATATCAAAACAGTTCTTCTTTCCATTAACAACTTCTGCCAGTCGCTCTAACCCCATTCCCGTATCAATATTTTTTTGAGGCAGAGGATTCAGATTACCCTTCTCGTCCTTATCAAACTGCGTGAATACGAGATTCCAGACTTCCAGCCACCTGTCGCAATCGCAGCCCGGAGCGCAATCGGGCCTGCCGCAACCCACTTCCTTTCCCATATCCATTAAAACTTCCGAGCAGGGTCCGCAGGGTCCCGTGGTTCCCATCTCCCAGAAGTTGTCTTCTTTCCCCAGCCTGACCACTCTCTCCTCGGGAAGATATCTCTTCCAGAGATCGTAGGCTTCTTTATCTTCCTTGTATACCGAAGCATAAAGCCTCTCCTGGTGAAGACCCATTTCTCTGGTCAAGAAATCCCATGCCCACTCAATTGCCTCTTTCTTAAAGTAGTCGCCAAAGGAGAAATTGCCAAGCATCTCAAAGAAAGTGAGATGCCTCGCTGTGTGTCCTACCTTTTCAATATCCGTTGTGCGAAAACAGATTTGGGAGGAAGTCGCTCGACGGTAGGCAAGTTTACTTTTGCCGAGGAACATATTCTTGAATTGCACCATTCCAGCACCCGTGAAAAGGAGTGTGGGGTCCTGGGGAATGAGGCTCATACTGGGAACAACTTTGTGAGCCCTTTTTTGAAAATATTCTAAAAACTTTTTTCTGATTTCACCGCTGGATAACATCTATGTTTTCCTCTGTGTTTTCGCGAGTAGTGTAGCCCTTTATGGGCGTCCCGATTTATCGGGACGGGCATAAAGCCCTACACTACAACAATCTTATGATTTTTTTATGCGGGGCCAGACTTTCTTTAATGAATTGAGCAGTGTGGTGACTGTCCCGCGAATTGCTCCTTCCATATCGAAAGATTCATAAGTATAGGAACTTGCCCAGATAACCAATCCAGTCTCCACATCAACCATCCGGGCATTAATACCTACCTCAGCGCCAATCAGGAAGACTTCCGACTTAAACTCCCCATACTCGTCCCTAAAATAGATAGTGTCCTTATGTTCGGGAATATATCTGGTCACCGTGCCTGTAATCAGTGCGTCGACACCCGACAACTTACCTACTTCCTTCGCTGTCTCGGGGTCGAGAAATCTGCCGGAAGCCAAATGTTGTTCTCTGAGTAGGCTCTCCATCCTCTCCCGCTCGATTACATCAAATCCTCTAAGTATTAGTTGCCTTATGAATTCATCTGCTACCGCGTTTCCAGAATTTATCTCGTTGCCATAACTGGTGAATTCTAAGATGCCTATGCGGTTTATTTTGGAAAAATCGTAATCTTTTCTTATCGCCGTGCGGGGAGCACAGCCGAAAAGTAGAGTCAATACTGAGACAGTAATGGTAAAGAATAAGAGCCAGTTTGTCCTGCCGTTCAATCTCATTCCTTAAGGTCCTCCAGCCTCTTTAGATGCCTCCTGACTCTATCGGCCCGCTTACCTTCCGGACTAAGAGTGAGAAATTTTGTCCACGTAGAAACTGCCGCTCCATAATTCATTGTCTCTTCATAGGCCATGCCGAGCAGGTAATAGGCAATTGCCTTGTCAGGGTCCAGGGCTACTGCTTTCTCAAGTGTTTCTATTGCTTCTTTATACTTTTTCTGGTTCAAATAGGCTATCCCCATTCCACAATAAGCGTCAACATATTTTGAATCAATGGCGAGCGCTTGATTGAATTCTCGGATTGCTTCTTGATATTGAGAATTGTTGATATGACTGATGCCTCTTTGAAAGTGGGTATCGGCCTCAGTTCTCCCCAATCCTCTGGAGGAAAATACCGAAAGAAGAAATACAACAATCAAGAATGGTACAAGGCTTCTCTTAACCATACTTATCACCTCGGTAGCCGCCGGCTACCATTCTACAATATATCATAACCCGGAAATTAGTTTCCTATAAGTATCGTCCAGGGACTCCGGGATAATCATGGTATCCCCGACAGTAGAGATGAAACTGGTATCTCCTTCCCAGCGCGGCACAATATGGATATGGATATGTCCTTCAACTCCAGCCCCGGCAACTTTACCCAGATTGATTCCAATGTTGAAGCCTTCCGGCTTCAAAGTTTTCTTAAGAATTTGAGTACAGGTCTTAACCAGGCCGAAGATTTCACCTATCTCTCCATCGTCGAGGCCATCGAAATCGGGAACATGCTTATAGGGAGCAACCATAAGGTGACCATTATTGTAAGGAAAAGTATTAAGCATTGCAAAGCCACTTTTCCCGCGTAAGAGTATGTAGTTTTCTTTGTCCTTATTCTCTTTCCTCTTTTCGCAGAATATACATCCTTCCTTTTTCCCTAAAATGTAGTTTATTCTCCAGGGAGCCCAGAGTAGTTTCATTTAACCTCCTGCCTTAGTCTTTTTACCAGCCTTGCCACCCTCTGCCCTAATTTTTCGCATTCGGCGCTGCTCCTCTCATCAGGTGCATAAAGGGCGACCGGTCCATAGTGGTCGCCTCTCGCTTCTCCCTGGACAACCATTCCGTGTATGAGAAACGCTCGCAAAATATCCATAATTGTCGTTTCGTTTCCGCCTCCAACCCAGTGGCTGGAGGTGAAAGCTCCTCCCACCTTGCCCACTAACTGTCCCTGCAACTCCCTGCTCTCCTCAAACAGTCTCTTGAGCTGAGAAGCCATTGAACCATAATGAGTCGGAGACCCTACGATTATTCCATCTGCATCTTTTAGTTCGGCAACGTTTACATCCTCTACCCTTTTTATTTCCACTTCCACATTCTCCTTTTCAACACCTTTTGCCACTATTTTCGCCATCTTCTCTGTATTCCCGGTCCGGGAATAATAGATAATTAAAACCTTGGCCATAAGTTACCCCCGAAATATTGGTTCTCAACTTAAAATCTTTATTCTTTGGATAGTGTTATTATATCTTATTTAAATGTCAAATTCAATCCCTCTAAAAAATATGTCATACCGACCCGCCTAATATGGTCTAGAAGCAAGACAAAGCTTGTGGCTTGCTGCTACAGAAGACACATGTAGCTGCAGAGCGAAGCTCTGCTAAATGAAGGCAAAGCTTACGCTTTGCTACTACAAGTAACGAACCCAAGGTTTATGCTTTTCTGCTACAGTTTCTTTCCTATAGAGCCAATACTTACAGCAGAGAGCAGACCCAGAATTGCTCCGTAGAGAAATGTCAGTCTGGGGTCATAGTTCCATAAGATTCCAGCGAAGATGCTCGCTGGTAGGGTAGAAATACTTATTGCTGTGTGGAGTGTGCCTAAAGCTATTCCCCGTCGATTTTCTCCTACAAAATCTGAAGCAAATGCGCGCTGATTTCCTTCTATTAAAGCATAAGAGATTCCATAAGAGGCAAAAAGAATAACGAAAGATGTGACTCTCCTCACGAGAGCAAATCCGAGACACGAAAGACCATATGTAAAATACCCGAGCCTCAAAGTTCTCCTTCGGCCAATTCTATCCGAAAGTATCCCTCCAGGGAAAGAAAATAGAGCATAAATGATGTTAAACCAACAATATAAGAGAATAGGAATAGCGGTAGAAAGCCTCGATGGGAAAAGGGGGTAGAAAACATCCCTTGCCCTGAGGATAAAGAACATATAAGTAAAGTTTCCGAGCGCGAACACAACTGCCACTACGATGTACCTTCTAAAGGCTGGAGGAAGACTTGCAAGACCTATTTTAAATGGTCTTTCGCCTTCAAAATGGGCCTCAGAGGGTGTCTCTTTTACCCAAGGAAAGGGAAGTAGAGCAAAAAAGCTTATAAGAGCAGCAACAAGCAGGATAGGCTTAAAATCCAATTTTAAAAACCAGAAGAGAATAAAAGCCAAAGAACACCCTAAGAAGGCACCAAAAGAGTCCATCGCGCGATGAAATCCAAACGCTTTTCCTCTAACTTCTGATCTGGATGAGTTAGCGATTAGAGCATCGCGAGGAGCATCGCGCATACCTTTTCCCACTCTTTCTATCGGTCTTAAGATTAGAAGCTGGGGCCATGTCAAAACAAAAGGAAAGAAAAGTTTCGCTACCGAAGAGATGAAATATCCAGAGAAGACGAAAGGTTTCCTCTTTCTCAATCTATCAGACCAATATCCAAAAAAGACCTTGAGTATGGAAGCCAAACTATCCCCTATCCCGCCAATGAGACCAATAGCCATCCCTGCTCCACCCAATGAAGCGATAAAAAGCGGGAGGATTGCCAATATCGTCTCGCTGGAAACATCGGTTAAGAGACTGATTATGCCCAGAAGTAAGACATTAATTCCCAGACCTTTAATAAACCTTTTCATAACTCGCGACTTTCAAAAAATGTAAAAGAGGTTTCAAAATGTTACCAAAAAAGGAAAAAGAAGACAAGGAAAATCTGGAAGGTTAGTCGTCCAAGTTGGCTACCGGTTTCTATTCAGAATCTCTACTATAATTTTGGAAAAATCTGTCCAGCACATTCTCTGCGGCTTCGCTGGAGAATCCTCGACGGATTAGGAAGTCTTTTATTCTTCGGTAAGCTTTTGACCTCGCCAATTTCTGATACCGAGGAACCATCTTTTCAATTGCTCGCCAAGCCAATTCATCTTCACTTGAAGCAATCTTCTTAATGGCTTCATCTATCAATTCGTCAATTAAGTCTTTCTCTATCCCCTTTTTCAAGAGTTCCTGGCGGATTAGTATCTTTCCCCTTTTATCTTTAAGTTTCATTTCCACCCATTCTCTAACAAATTTATTGTCATCCAGATAACGGAGGCCTTTTAGTTCTTCAACTACCTCTTCCACTGCCTCCTTCTCATATCCCTTCTTAAGAAGCCTCTCTCGGATCTCCTGGCAGCTTCGGGAACGATAGGATAAGAGGAGAAAGGCGTAGTCTCGAGCCTCCCTGACCTGTTCTAACCGATTGACCCTTATTAGCTCTTCTCTACTGATTTCTTGACCCACTTCTAAGTTTAAGTCGGAAAGAACTTCCTTATTCAAGTGGAATGCGTATTTCCCGTCGAGAAATATCGAATAGAAATCTTTCCTTTTTTTCTGCTTCTCAATTTTAGTTATCTTCATTTCAAGTTCTTTTTCCAAAATCTTTAGTAGTGTAGCCCTTTATGGGCCTAACCAGGGGTACTGTAGCCCTTTATGGGCGTAATGGGGGTAGTGTAGCCCTTTATGGGCGTAATTCCTACGGGGATAAACCCCTACACTACAAAAGACATTGTGGTACTGTAGCCCTTTATGGGCGTAATTTTCACGGGGACAAGCCCCTACACTACAAAAATAATTACGGGCATAAACCCCTACGCAATAAAGAATTACAGGTCAAATTCATCCAGGTAACCACAATAAGGATATTTGTGCCAGTCTTCAACAAGTCCTCTTCTCACAGGATTGTTCAATATATATTCACCTATTTTCCGTAAATCTTCACCCTTTCTTAAGATATGATCATACCATCTTTTCTGCCAGAGACTTCCTTTGATGCCATATTGCCACGCTATGCTTGTAGATTTACCTTTGAATTGATTAACAAAATCTATTATTGAAGGTAATCTATCAAAAATCTTACGGGGATAAACCCCTACACTACAAAGGAAATGTAAATGCTCGGGCATAAGACAGTAGACAAATACTCTGGATCCTAACTTTTCCCTTTGCTTTCTCAAACATTCTACAATCTCTATATTAAGTTCGTATTTCAGAAAATATTGTCTTTTAAAATTAGCAACTATGGTAATTGAATAAACCCATCCTGGCTTAGAGTATAAAGCTGGGTCGAGCCGAATTTTCTTTGGTATTTTCGCATCCATTATTCTTATTCCAATGGTTTGGGGTAGTGTAGCCCTTTATGGGCGTAATTTTCACGGGGACAAGCCCCTACACTACTAAAATCATTACGGGGACAAGCCCCTACACTACAAAATAAGCATACCTTCGCTCAATTTTCTGTTTTACTTCTTATTTTTTCAAGAGATTGATTTACGAGGTCCCAATGGGTTCCTTTCCAGTATATCTTTTGACAAACTGGACAGTACGAAAATTCTTCCTGTGTCTGAAAAACATAGTTCGGAACTTTATCCTTGACTTTATCCTTCTCTATCTCCAGGAGAAGTTCGTTACACAGTGTGCACCTTGTGAATACTTCATCAGGGTTTACTTTTACATTCATCTCAGAAAAAACTTGTTTCAACTGTTCTTCCAGCAAATCGCTATTGATTATGACCATCTTTATTGCTTTCTTTTTGCTCAACCGATGGTCTCGGGTCAATATTATCCTTCCCTCTTTCAGGCTTTGATATACCAGATCACTCTTCTTGCCTGATACGAAATAGGAAGCATCGTATCCAAGCATCCTCAGCCATTTACAAAGCCTGCCAAGCATAAAATCTACCAGAAATTTCATAAAACTCCTTTGATTTATATTCTGACCAACTCGTGATCCCTCTTTCCCATGCCCAATTTCTCGGCGTAATTGAGCTGAAACTCCCATCTTTTCCCGGGATAAAGCTCGCGGAAAACATCCCTTTTGCCCGCTTCGTTAACCAAATTGACCGAAGCCTCATCAATTGCCACAGGGTCAGAAGAAGCTAA
>Ga0315310_10000186_pt1 | contig 41667 bp, 64 predicted proteins | sample TDP5_MG_FD_203630 | JGI IMG/M metagenome (GOLD analysis project Ga0315310, IMG submission 203630) | Freshwater sediment microbial communities from Lake Towuti, South Sulawesi, Indonesia - TDP5 | ecosystem: Environmental > Aquatic > Freshwater > Lake > Sediment | place: Indonesia: South Sulawesi...
TAATGCCAGAGGTTGATGACGCCATCAATATTGTCGGCATGCCTCCGACCTTTGAGCTACTCGAGGAAACGATTTATCCCTACGCCTACGTTTATGACGGCCCGTGTGACGTCTCAACCTTTACCTTCAAGACCGACCCGTTCACTCCAGCCAACTGGATAGCCGGCAAGTTAGCAGCCAATATCGAAAAAAAGGTTAAAGAGGCCGGCGGCCGGGTCATGGAAATGAGGGTCTACGTTGACAAGAGCCCTCTTCTCTGGACCGACTGGAGAATTGAGGTTGTCGGCACACCCGCCCCAACCACAGCGGGAGTGGGCATGCCCGTTGGTATTGCTTGGTGGGCGGTCGCCATACTCGCAGCGCTGGCCATAGTCCTCATTATCGTCATAACCTGGGCAATTAAAACCGTTGTGAGCTCCTTTACGCACAAGCCGATCAGCGAGGAGGTCAAGAAAGCCTGGTCGAAGGAAACGCTGATCAGCGCCATCGGCGACTTTGAAGAAAAGCTAAAACGGACGCCAACGCCACCCGAGGACTTGGAGAAGAAGTCAGACCAGGAACTCAGGGACTACTGCGACGAGTTGGCAGAGGCGGTGGCACCGACGGTACCCGGGGCAGGGCTGGCCATAGCCATAATCGGCGCGGGTATTCTTGGCATGGGAGCTCTGGCAATAGGAGCCTACGCGATTAGCCAACGTAAGGAAACCAGGAAATGACACATGGCAACCAGAGAGGAATGGAACGTTCTCTTCACGAATGTGATACCTGTCGTGGGCGTTTGTGTCAGCGCTGTAGGCGTTACCCTCGGCTTTTTGGCGCTTCTGCGCTCTCAGTCCCAGGCCGCCGGTATTAGCGGCCGTGAGCAGATGCCCTTATCTTCCGGGCTGGCCGTCAAAGTCCCTAAGGTTCATTATCAGGACGGTGACCTTTTCATTGAAGTCCGCAACCCGGGGGAGTGGCATAACATCAGAGAGTTCGTGCAGCCGGCTAATCCGGACGTCATCAGAATGGCCAGGATTATTTCCTATGGATAACATTGCTTTCAAGCTATGGGATGGTGTCTGCCGCAGCATCGAATACAGGAGTGATGACGGGGAGTTTTGGTATTTTCCATCAGAGACTATCGCCCAAGGTTTTGAGGACTGTGATGGAAGCGCCAATCTGCTTACATCACTCCTCCGCGCCACTGGTTTTGACGCCTATACGGTTGTCGGGACCTACCGGGGTCTCGGGCACGCTTGGACCGAACTTGACGGTGAGATAATGGAAAACACCTTCACATATGCCCACGAGGTCCCTGACCCTTTGAATTATTGCGCCTATGCTAAATTCAATGACCAGGAAGTAATTGAGATGTGGCCGGGTGCCCTCGGCCAGCTCTTCGCCATGGGCCGGCGTAATGAACGACTTAAGCTAAACTTGATGGCTGGCGCATCGAGGAGGGCAGGATGGTAGAAAATAATCTCCCTATCCACGTCGCTGTCGTCCCAGATGGGAACCGACGTTGGGCCCAGATGAAAGGCGTATCAAGACATGAAGGCCACCAAGCTGGCGCGCAGCGGATGCACGACGTCGTTGATGGGCTGACCCACCGCGGTGTTAAGTATCTCACCGTCTGGGGCTTCTCCTGCGATAACTGGAAGCGCTCCCAGGAAGAGGTAGCCGATATATTTAACTTACTCCGAATATGGATAAAAAAGGATACCCTATGGCTTCATGAGAATGGTGTCAGGCTTAAGCATATCGGCCGGCTGGAGGAGCTGCCTGAGGCTCTCCAGGATGTCATCGTCATGGCCATAGACCTGACAAAAGATAACGGTGGCATGACGTTGAACTTGGCGTTTAACTACAGCGGACGGGCGGATATAATCGATGCCGTCAATCGCCTCTTGAGAAAACGACCACGTCACCTTCCGATTGATGAGGCTACATTCAGCCAATACCTTTATACGAACGGAGCTCCTGATGTTGATCTTGTAATCCGGACTGCCGATGAGTTTAGGCTATCAAACTTCATGTTATGGCAGGCTGCCTACGCTGAATTTGTATTCACGCCGGTTTTCTGGCCAGACTTTGATGAACTGGAGCTGGAGAAAGCCCTGAAGGTCTACGCTTATAGGAAAAGGCGCTTTGGAGGGGACTAGAACAGATGTTTTCTCGAGTTGTAGATGCCATTAAAGCCTTCAGGGAGAGGCGCTTCGTTATCATCTTCTCTGAGAATGAGAAGGAAGCCGACCTAGCCATCCCTGCCCAGGAGATAACCGCCGAGGCAATTATGTTTCTGGCCAGGGTCGCCTCGGGCCTTCTCTGTCTGGCCCTGCCCAGGGAAAGGCTTAATGAGCTGGATATCGACAGCCTTCCCTCGCGGTACCGCGTGACGGATACACCTTTTTACAGCCCGGTCGATGCTAAAGAGGTAGAGCACTCAGGAATTTCACCTAAGGATAGGGCCTTCACCATAAGGAAGGTCATTGACCCCAGCACCAGGCCGCAGGACTTGGCACGCCCTGGTCACGTCATGTTACTCGGGGCCCACGCCGACGGGCTGATAGGGCGGAATGGCCACACGGAGGCTGTAATTGAGCTGTGCCGTCTTGCCGGCTTATACCCGGGCGGAGTATTGTGTGAGTTGGTCAGTGACAGCGGGGACATGATGAACGCCAGGGAGCTGAAAGCTCTGGCCAGAAAATTTCATATACCGATTATCACTGTTGGCGCCCTGGCCAGCTTTGCCAGAACTTTTTTATCGACCAAGCCCAAAGGGGGCTTGACAAGATAAAATAACTGGCGTAGCATTTAATTGTCCAATTTTAAAACGGTCGGGAAACCGAGACTGAAAAAGTTTCGGCCCGACCGTTCTTTTTTAGTGGGGGTTTCCCGACCAACACGGAGAGGTGGTCAAGATAAGTTTAACTGGCATATTCCAATAGCACTAAAGTAGTCTGCTCATTAGTCGATTGAGCGATAAGAAGGGCCGAGCAACCGAAGCTGGAAGAGCTTTGGGTCAATTGCTCGGCCCTTCCTTTTCCAGCCGAGGTTGCTTGGCTTAGACGAAAGGAGGTCAAAGCCATGCCATTAGAAGCAATGGGATTCGCAATGCCAAGGACGGAGGAGATGACTGAGGTAGCAATCGGCCTCGGTGGCGCCGTAGTCACCGGTCTGGCTGAGGGCGTGGTCATCAAATTCGCCCCAGGGCTGGGCGCCCTGCAGCCGGTAATCACCTGGGGGACTCTCCTGGGCGTGCCCCTAATCGGTACCGCCGGCGCCCTCTTTATGAAGGGTATGGCTGGAGAGCTGTTCAAGGGCGTCGCCGCTGGCGGCGCTGCCATCCTTGGCTACTCACTGCCGGCCCTTATTGCGCCGTTTATGCCTACCGGTGCCAAGGGAGGCGGCGGCCAGAACCTGCTGTCCGGTGGGGCCCAGGTAAAGCAGCTGGGCGCAGGGCAAGGCGGGGCTATCCAGCGTCAGCAGGCAGCAGCCAGAGCTGGCATTGAGTTCTAGGCATAAAGCCAAAAAATAAACAGTTCCGTTTGTTACTCTCAAATGGAACGGAGGAAGGTATGAATGGAACACTATGAATTACGTTTGCTTTGCGATGCTTTTCGTGATGCCGCTGTCCTCGGCAACCAGGCTGTTAATACTTGGTGGCGGCCGACACCGGCGGCCGTGGGCGGTGAGATCGAGACCGACGAGCGAGCCGAAATAGTCTTCGCCGAAATCTTTTCACCGGTAACCGGAGGCGGTGTTGAAGAGGAGCTCCGGAGAATCATTATCCTGCTCGATGGCGAGGACTACGGCAAGTATGTCTCCCTTAACGGGATTCAGGCAACCAACATGGCTCCCCCCAAAGACCGCATCTGGTCGGGTAAGCTCTATGCTTTCGGAACCCCCCACAACAACAACCCCCTCCTTAACACCACCCCCAAGTACAAGCAGAATTTAACCGTGGCCTGCTTGGCAGGACCCACTATCCAGATTACCCAGAACTACCGCATCAGGCTGTGGGGTATTGTCTATAAGCAGGACGAGCTCCCCGGTGTCTTTGGCACGATGGCTTTCCCGGCCTACGCAAGGGAGATAACCAGGAACCGCACCATCTACCTCGACAAGGCAGCCATCCCGGTAACTGCCGATACCTGGCTCACCCTGCCCGGTGGGAAAGATCAGGCGATTCCCAAAATTAACCCCTTCGTGCGCTATGCCTATAATCTGCTGGCCACCAATGGCCAGCAGGGGGATTACCAGTTCCGCCTGACCACGGGCGGCGTCCTGGATGAACTGGAAAATATGTACTGGGAGTTCGATGATAAGGATGCCCTCATCATCGAAGGTCTGGGGATAAAAGCTGCAGCAAACCTGGCCAGAACCGGGCTCAGGATCGACGGCGACTATCATCCCAAAGGACCAACCACCCCCACAAGCATGTTCCCGACCACAATAGGCATTAACGAGCTCAACTTCGGCCATCTCTTCCCGTTCGCCCCGGCGACCCACCCGTATTTTGCGGCTGTACCCAAGCTATACAAGCCCCATATGATCTGGAACGAAATCGGCTACCCGGTCATCCGTGACGACGGCGTGGCTGCCGTGGCCGCCAACAGCGTGCTGCTGGCATTAACCGGAATCCGAATCGAGATGAGAGGGTAGGAAGGAGGTAAAGCGTGAAAGAGCTAGTTGTCATAACCAATCAGCCCTTTATTCCTGGAGCCGAGGTCGATGTCCTTTCCGAGTGCCCACAGTTCCGGGAGGCTGACGCCTCTCAGGTAGTGGTCGATGACCCCTGGTGGGGGATAGCTCCTCTGACTGTCGCGCCCTATAATGCCGCCACCTATCCCACCTTCGCCAACTGGGGTGAAATCATGTTTAACGCCAGCGCGAGGAAGTTCAGGACAGGAGCGTTCGTGTGGGCCGGAAAGATTACAGCCTACGTTATCCCCAGGGGTTCTCGAGTTCTCGTTTCCTAGTTTTCCGAAGGCGTCACGGACCGGTAGAAAGCCGGCATAGTGACAACACTAACGCATAAGGAGTGAGAAAAATGTTACAGGATATTTTGGAGCAGAGCGCGTCCCAGATATACCCCATTGGGATGCCACTCGTCAAAGACATGAGGAAATTCCGCTATTCCCAAGCAGCTCAGGCCCTCGACGGCTTGGCCAGGCTGGTCATCAACTCCAACTATGCCCCCGGCGTAACGGGGCATGAGTGTGAAGATGGCTTCGAGTTAACCAGCGGGGAAACCAACTTCGGTGCCTCAATAGGCCAGACATATCTGGATATTAAGGATACCGCCGCCCGGCCTGCCAACTTCTACCAGGGCGGTATGGTCATCATCTACGGCACGACCATCTTCCACCAGCACTATATCGTGAAATCCGATGCGGGGACCGGTGCCAAGGTCAGGCTTTACCTCGATAAGCCCGTGGCTGTTGAGGCCATAACTCCCACTATGGGTGTCACGGCATACAAAAGCCCTTACAGCGCCGTCAAGAAAACCGCGAGCACACAGAACGGCTTTGAGACATACGTCGGGGTAAACCTGATACCGGTAACCATCAACTACTTCTTCTTCTTACAGACGAAAGGGCCATGCATCGTGACACCGACCGGTACGCCGCAGTGGCCAGGGGCAGCGGCTAATATGCGAGATGTATACGCCAACCCGAATGACGGCACTATTCAGAATGCACCGACCCGCGACCCCAGCTCAGGCTACCAGAGAATCGGTACGCTGATATGCGCTACGGGTGGAACCAGTAGCGACTACGGTGACCTGTGGATTAACCTGGACCTGGACCCGAATTAAAGGAGGTATTGATGAGCAAAGAATCCAAGGGCAAGTGGGGAGAGTTGCATCCAGAACTGGAGCCTCAACCAGAGGCTGAACCTGCGGCAGAGCCTAAAACAGGGCCAAGGCGTCCCCCGAAGCCACAGCCTGAGTAATCCACTGGATGCGTTAACAACATAGGTGTCACCTGGAGTGTTACACCGTGCTTTGGAGGCTTGCCAAAGCAAAAGCGATTGTAATGCCTGCTTTGGTCAGAACAAAGCAGGCATTATTGTTAGGAGGCTTTCATGATAACGGAAGCAATGGTCAAAACAGTTAAATACCCCCCGGAGAAGATTCCGGATAGCTGGTTCGGGAATGTGCCACTCAATGCCGAGTTTGCACCCCCGGTCCTCGACCTTAAGAACTTCAGCCCCTATCTTGTCACACTCAGTTCAATCCAGGTCCCGAATACCTTTAATGTCCTCCTGAGAGCCCGGTATGATGGCGTCAGAATTGAGGAAAATGTCACGGGCATGCTCAACCTGCAGGTAGGCGCCTGGGGACTCCCGGCGAAAACCACTCTTTATCTTAACTTCTTTGGCGTTGCGGCCGCCGTCAACTTCACCACTCACTACGGGCTTTGGGTCATCAAGCCAACGATTGCCCATAAACTTCTCTTTGGTATTACCCTGGCCAATGATGAGAAGGCGCTGGCCGAGAAGCTGGATATCTACAGCACGGTCGAGAAGGGGCTGCTGCCTTTACCTACCCGCCTGCAGATTGAACGCGAGTATCAGATAGTAGGCGAGGAAACCCACAGCCGGCAAATCAACATCAATGCCAATAATACCGTATTTACTATAGAAAGCCTCTATCCTAAACCCGGGGAAATCCTTGTCCTCACCAGGATAGCAGCAACACCCTGGGGCGCCGCTAACGTTGTCCGCTTCATTATCGACAGGGATGAGGATGCCGGCTATGCCGACGTCAGAACCTTCCCCTTAAGCCTGCTCCCCGGTGGCGAGGTTGAGTGCTTTATCCCAGCAATAAGGGAGATAAGGCTGACCACTCAGGCAGCCGTCGCCCCAGGTAACACCTGGTTCCGCTACACCTACCAGCGGGTTAAGCTTACGAATATCCTCCGGGCACGGTTCGGGCTGGCTGCGAAGGAGGAACTTCCCGGAGAGACATACGATAAAGTAATCGCGGGGGTGCTGTAATGGAAAAGGAGAATCAATCGAGAGTGGCAGCGCTCGCCAGTTTCGGCACTGGCGTTGCTTTCGGGACCGTTATGGGCGCATTGATGGCAGCCAAACCGGTCAAGGGTGCAGAACCGGAGACAAGGCTGGATTACCTGATATCTCTCACTGAAGCTATAGGGCTTGCCCTGACACAGATTCATCAGTCCCAGCTCGACCAGATTGAGGTGCTTCAAGCTATAGCCGCAGCGCTCGGGGGCGCACCTGCCGTGCCCGGTGTAGAGGTCACTGTAAAGACATCATGGGTCAGCAAAGAACCCGTGCAGATCTTGCAGCAGGCAGTAAGGGCTGCCGGCACAATCTTTACCGACTCCATGGTCAACTGGACACAGGGGAAACGGCTGCTCATTAAGGCGGAATCTTCTCTCAATCAGGCGATTCAACTTCAGGCTATTGGCAATATCTCAAACACAACAACCCTGGCCACCGATATCGGACCGCCGGTGCCCTGCGCCGCTAATGGAAACGCCAGTATCGGCTTCGCTTGGGATGACTGGTACCCCTACGTCGGCGTAAGAATCACGCTCCCCATAGCGCCAACTGATGGTATTCTCACAATATGGGCCGTGGTCCAGGAGTAAAAATATGGCTGACAGACATATTGCTTTAGCCCGAGAGGAAATAATCGAGGCTCTGACATCCTGGACGGGGATCACCTCGGCCGATGGCGCCACGCCGGGCAACAATACCCTGATAGATTCCCTGCTCATCGGTAGAAATGACTTCATCACCGGTAAGACGATACTCATTGGCGGCGGTTTCAATACTTCCTATGAGGATAAAGGCGCCAGCTCCTTTGACCCCCTGACCGGGATGATTACCGTCTCGGCTGCCTTCAGTGCCCAGATAAAAGCAGGCACAATCTACCGGGTCCTTAACCTCTCTTCCGCTTCGGGAATAAGCGCCCTCCTTAACGCTATCAAGGCCAAGACGGACTTAATTCCAGCGGACATCGGCACGCAGTTAGACACCAACATTCCAGCCATTAAAGCCAGGACGGACAACCTTCCAGCGACTCCGGCAAACGAGGCGACGGTAAATGCAGTCGGCGTTTTAGCAACTGCGATTAAAGCCGTAACCGACAGTCTTGTCACCGATATCGCTCAGGCAACGGGCACCTTCTCCTTTGACGAGAGCAGCGCCGCAGAACAGACCGCTTTTTCTGTCGCTGTAGTTGCCCGAGCCAAGGTAGGTTCTATATGGCTCGATTTAAATAACCTTACCATGAACTGCACCATACGCATAAAGCACAAAATTGACGGCACTACATACCGGACCTTCAGCACCCACTCATTTGTGTTTGCCACCGATGATAAGGGGGTGCTGCTGGAGGGCTTTACCGCCTATAGAGACTTCCAAGTTACGATGCAATGTGGCGGCGGCGGAGTGGCCGGTAAGAATGTGCCCTACGCCGTAGTCTAAGGAGTTATATGCCCAGGTGGAGTAATCAATTCAGAACGGCCGTCCTTGACCCGAACCTTAGCACCTACAGAGAGGGCTACCACAAAGGTCATATTAGTGGTTTGCCCGGAGTTGATACGGACCTGATTGCAGCCAACATCAAGTGGAATGTGACCGTCTTTGGAATCCTCGGGACCATGGTGCAGTGGATTTATGACCTGTACGGTGAAACGGGAAAGCCACCGCCGCTCATCATCCCGACGCCATCCCTCGCCATGGCCGCGGTCGAAGACCACTCCGGGGGCGGCCATACCGCTACGCCTAACCTTATCATACCCGAGCCGAGCATAGGGGTAGCCACCGCAGCTTACAGTTCCGAAGCTGTCGGCGCCGGCATCTGGCACGATGATTCACCACCTACAGATACGGACTACACCACGCAGGTAAATAATGCCACCGCTAACGACTTCCCACTGTTGCCTTCGCCAGGGGCCGTTGGTGATGGCTTTTACTTTGGCTTGTCCGACCCATTTGATAGCCTGTGTCTCAATATAGGGACACCGGGAGCCGGAACCTGGACCATCACCTGGAAATACTATAATGGCATTACATGGACGGCTCTGCCGCTTAAGTATGACGAAACCAACCATTTCCGCGCCGCCGCAGGATATCGCTGGGTTGCGCTTAACGGAAGGCCCGGGGATTGGGCACAGACGACACTCCTCACTTATACCCTCTACTTCATAAAGGCAGAGATAACAGCCTATACTTCGATGACCACCCAGCCCCTGGGCACGCAGGCATGGTTAATCAGATATACATAAGGAGGAGGAAATATGATTGATTTGAAAGAGGAAAGGAAATACCGGCAGTTAAGGAAGCTGGGCCAGGAGCTCCATATTCCAATGCCGGAAGCCTTCTTGACACTTGAGGTCTTTGACAAGAACGGGAGGCTAATCCAGAGGCACCACCAGCGGAGCCACAGCTGGACAAGAAATGCGTATAACCTCCTTTTGCTCTTTATGGGGAAAAGAGCGGGGAATGATTCCACCTTTGGCGCAGGCTTTCTGAACTACAAAGATACAGGTGGACTTGTTAAATATTATTCAACAGTATTATGGCAGGGTGGTTATGTTTATAGCACCACAAACCCATACCCTATAGAAAGCGCCGGCTATGGTTTCCGTGGACAAGTGGCGACTACTACAAACGGCATTCTTGTAGGTTCAGGAACTAATGCCGAGAGCTTTGAGGATTATGCTTTACAAACTTTAATTGCCAACGGCACAGGTGCCGGTCAACTTTCATATGTATTGAGTGAACTTGCAGTTGCCTCTTATGAAGCTGGCACAAAGACTTGGACTATTACTCTGGTCAGGTATATGAACAACAACAGCGGCGGGAATGTTTCAGTCAATGAAGTAGCCCTAAATTCAGGTGAGATGGGCGGTACCGCTTGTTATACCAGAGATAAGCTGGGTTCTACGGTCACCATTCCGAATACCGGGCAGCTCAAGGTAACCTACACCATTCAGCTGACCTATCCGGCATGATAGGAGGATAAGATGAAGGAAGTCTGTTCTTGTCTAGCCAAGTTTGATACCCTTGAGGAGCTTTACGCCCATGCCAATAACGAGATGGGGACCGACTACTCGCCTGAAGACTTTGAGATTACTCCTGATATGCCCCCGGAGGAACAGCAAAGAAGGGCAGCCAGATTATCAGCTTACCTCTCAAGCCCCCATCATGGCTTTACGATGGCAGAATAAGTGGAAGGAAAAAGGCACAAAATGACAGTTCAACATAAAAAGGAAGAGAGACGGATATCGCCGGCTGTTATCATCATACCGCTAGCCCTTGGCTTAGCCGGCGCAGCCGTACTGGGGCTGGCAGCGATGGCCAGGGCTGGTGTCACCCCACCGCCCGCTGGCAAAGCTAAATTTTATATGGACCCAATCATAAACTTCACCGTTCAAGATGGTACTTGGATGGGCATGTACTGGCATTACCGTTTTTCCAACATTATCATCAATAACGGCACTGAAGCAGGAACCTACGATATTACACATGAGATTCTTGTCAACGGGACAGAACTGTTCGAGAGGGCGAAAAAGACAATTAGCCTTGAACCTGGCGAAACATACGAATGGTGGCGTGAGATAGATATTGACTGGCGCCAAGTCAGCTACGTTAAGGTGTCACTAAGTGGCAACTGGGAAGAGGATAACTACTCTGAAGTTACAGTAAGCCAGCCTTAAGAGGAGGAATCTTTATGGGCTTTGATAAGTCACAGCTAGTAAAAACGATACACATCCTTCAAGGGAAGGACTGCCCTCAAGACCCTAAGCCAGCCCAGAGCCAGCTTAAAAAGACGCTCAGTAGAATAAGGGCCAAGAAACGATGATCAGAGAAATAGGCCGCCTCATCATATCTTTGTGTCTGCTGGCTTTGGCCGGGGGGTTATTCTACTTAGGTTTTAAGTTCCCGGAGCCGGCTCAAGCGCTCGGTGCGGGCGCATTAGGTGGTACCATTATCGGCGCTATTCTGACGTATTGGCTGAAACCTGGCTAACTCTAACCCTTTATGTCCCTTTCAGAGGGTTTAATCCCTTGGTTGAGTTGCGATTTAAGTTCCTCCGCTTCCAGCGGCGTCATTGTTCTTAAATCAACCCCTGCCAGATGGTCACCTGTATCGTATTCCGGTGATACCTCCAAATGCCCGGTCACAACCCCATCGTCATAGAAGCGGGCATGATACTGGTGCTCACCGTGGTCAACGAGTTTCCGGCACTGGTAGACCTGCCCCTTATAAACGTAGCCCATGTAGTTAGGCTGCCAGCCATGGTCCGCCAGCAAGGAAAACAGGTACTCGCCAATCATAGTTTCAGGCATGGTAAACAGATAGTGCTCCTCTTCCTTTTTCCCGATGCCCTTAAGCAGGAAGTGGATAAAGCGGGTGATTCTGAATATTATCGATGGTTTTTGCATCATCCCGGCTCCCCCCTTTCGTTTGACTGTAGTCTCTTTAGTCAAATGACTTCGTTCTTCAAAGGAACGCTAGATTCTAGTTACTGGACCTGGCCAGAGCCCCGGCTGGTCTGTCAAATTTACCTCATGTGGTTTAACCTTGGATATATAGGCTTGAATTCCACAATGAGGACACGGGTCGCTTAGTAATGAGAAACCTCCACTCTTTCCTTGGATAGTAAATGTCATACCGGCAGGGAATCTGTAAAGCCCGTTTTTGAATGGTACCAAGCTCTTCACCTTCTTGCCGATAAATTCTTTCTCCCGAGTTCTTTCATAAGTTTTTCTGTCCATAGCCTCCTCATTCCCCCTTAGAACGCTTTAGTAAGATATTTTCTACCGCCATATTTGCAGTAATAGGTGTGCCCTGTGGTTGCGACCAGCTCTAGAGTGGGGAATCCTCTTTCCCAAGTAACCCCGACAACCTTGACCGTCTCCTTGACCCGGCCGCCAAATACTCCCTCACTACCGATTGGCCATTCAGCTACCCAAGAGTGAAACTCTGTGGACTTACGAACCATCTAACTCCTTCCATCCTTCCAACGTTCTCGATAAGAACACTAACTTCCTGGGAAATCAGGATGCCCGGGCAGGACCAAGTCGCTCTTTGTTTTCGGCTGCTGCCACTGGATATGCGGGACGATAAACAGGAGGTCGGCGACAAAGCTCTCGTGCCTAGCACAGAACCCATGGGCGCCATCTGCCCGGAGTTGCGTTCCCTGGCAGCCAGGAAATGGGCAAAGGCCACGTCGGGCCTTTTCCTGCGGGTTAGTAGGTGCCGCCATTGGCTTCTCGAGGCCAGCTTGTATCCTTTCCCGCCTTTCGCGGTTGCGTTTACCCATCAAGAATCTCCGAGGATGTCAATTACCCCCACCGATAGCCCCTGAATAAGCCATTAAGAAAGCAAGGATCTCTCGTAGACGTGCCTCATTGAACTCTGGATTGTGACCAGCCTTACGTTCGCTGGTGCTCTTGCCCATCAGGCTCGAAAGGAAAGGCAAAAGCGGTTGAGCATCATGAGGGCACAGGCTGGCACGAAACGTCTTGCTCTGGTAATTCAGGTAAAACACCAGCTCCAACCGGTGATTTGAGCACAGGTCCTTGTCGCACACCATACATTCGGTGTAACCTGGCTCCTTACACCCTTCCTCATCACAGAATACTCTTTCCTCAGTTACCGGTCTTTTCACGTTTAACCTCCTTCTCTAGTTCTTTTTCATTGACCTTGACCTTCCCGGATCCCCCGCAGAACTCGCAGGGGTTGCCGGTTTTAGGATCTTTCTTAGTGCCCCCGCACCGGGGGCATGTTAGTACCGCCATATCCCTATACTTCCTTCCCAACTACTCTACTCGGTTACCTTCGCCTTGGCGAAGGCGGCGGCCACGGTGGCCACCACCTGGTCAACCTCCGCCGGCGTAGGTTTATATACCTCAAGCCGCCGCCTGATGGTATCAGGAAATGCGTAAATGATAGCACTATGGCTTGAGTCCCACCTCACGGCGCCGATATCCACCAAGGGAAGCAGGCGCTCCTTGTTCCATCTGTCGGCCCACGCTCTATTGGAGAAGCTGCTTGGGGAGTGGGTGAAGACTGCCCTGGCAGCCTCCCGGCGCTCTACCCGGCCCACCCCGGAGACGAACCTCAGCAGATCCTTCTGCTCCGTAGTGAGGCCGGCCACGGCCGCCATGATGCGGTCCACTTCCCGCTGCTGGTAATCCTTCAGGATGTATTCCTTGGCTTCCAGGGTGAGGCTACCCTGTCCTGGCACCGGTATTCTCTGCAATACCTCTCCGGCGATATGGTCAATATCGACTTCCCCAGCCGCGGTACCAATGCCGAGCAACTGAAAGGCACGCCGCAAGCTCGCAATTCCCTCTTTTATCGTTGCCAGTTTCTTAAGTTCCTCCTCAAGGCGGGCAGAATACTCCCTTGCCTTCTTTAGGTCTGACTCAAGCGTCTGCACATCGCGCTCCATCTTTTCCAGTTCCTCCAGCTTGGCCAGGGTCTCGGGTGGTACCGCGCCGCCGGCCGACATGCCCGCCGCGGCTTCCCTTAGCACGTCGGCGATATTCGCCTTTTCTTGGAGCTGTTTAATCGTTTTCTCGGCGCCAGTCAGCTTACCTTTCAAAACCGCTATCTCAGTACGCTCCTCCGCTTTGGCCTTCAGCTTATCCTCCACCATCTTGCGCAGCTCCTCGATGGAAGCACGCTCCGCTATCTCTACCCGCTCAATGGGAGCAATCAGGGGGGTTTCGGCTCCGTGCCGGGTGAGTCGCTTACTGGTAATCGTGGTCTTAAACGGCTCTGGAGCCCACCCATAAACATAGAACTCACCGGTTACCAGGGACTTCAGAGCACCCGGGTCCAGCGGCCTCATATAGTCCTTGACAGCATCCCGGTCCAGCTTCTCAGTCAGTTTGCCGAAGGCTCTGAGCCAGCACTGGGAGAGCGGCGTCTTGTGCAGCTCGGCCGGCCGCTGCGTACCCAAGACGAGCAGCACTCCGAATTTCCTGCCACCGGTGGCGATTCCCTTCACCAGACCCACCCGGCGCATTACGTCCATACTCTTCTCCTGGGGGCACTCCATGTGTGCCTCCTCCATAATCCATATCGAAGGCCGCGCCTCGTTTACCTGAACCTTCCAGAGCTGCCGCAGGATTCTCTCAACCATCCGGCCGTACACTTCTTCGTCTGTGAAGACCTCTTTCAGGTTGAAGTCGAGAATCTTGCCCTGGCGGTACGCCTCTGCGTAGACATCAATGGCGTCCTCGCCCAGGGGAAGGTCAGCGTTATCGCCACCAATAACAACCACCCCGGGGACTTTCTCAGCAAAGGTCCAGTACTCCCCGTGGGGGTCGATAATCATCACCTGGAGACCCTCGTCGATTGCCTGCTCCGCAATCAGCGCCATAAGCCAGCTCTTACCGGACCCGCTCTCACCGATGACGGCAATCCGCAGCCCCTGCTTCCTTACCCTTTCATCGGCTGTGTCGATTACAAAGTCATCCGAAAGATTAAAGGACGGATATGCGCTCATGGTGTCACCCTCTTTCTTCCGGTCGCTGGTATTTCAGCCCAAGGGCGTTATAAATGGAGAGTTCAGTATCGCCTGCAATTTTCTCACCCTTTTCGTTAAACAATCCGGAGCCATCGGCATGCAGGTGCCAGCCCATATTCTTGGCTCTCGAGCAGAGGCGGATATTGTTCTCGGCGGAGCCCGTCCGTATAAGAAGTAAAGTCGCCCAGGTTTCCGGCTCGGCGACGTATATATCGACTTGAATATCGCCCACCACTACCCGCATTATCTTGCTGCCGGCCGCCCTGGCCTCTCCCAACCTCTTAACCTCCTGGTGCAGGTCCCAGAGGTTTGAAGGGACGAGCACAATGTCGATATCATTAACCCAGGGACGGCGGCGCCGGATGCTGCCGACAACCTGAATATAGGGCGTGCCGTCCACCTTCTTCTTACAGTACGGCTCCAGGCGTTTTATAATAGCCTCGGCTGTTGCACATGCTCTCTCTAAAGCTATTTTCCCCGTCATTTTTGTCGGCATTTCTCTTACCTCGCAGCTCCTGTCAGCTAGACGGCTGGCCACGTGCTCTGCCCGTCTAATATTGCCCAAAAACAAACTTCGTGAACAAAACGGGCAGCATTATGAAACTTTTCCAGTTCTTGATTCGAAGCCCCTTTGGTATTGGTGTATTCTGTCAGGGCCGCCAATTGAAAAACTGAACGCACGTCCTCCCACTTAGGCATCCATGGCTTTTCGGTACCGCCGTCGTCGAAATTAACGATGACAAGATTCTGGCCGGACTCATTTCTCTTCAAACTTATAGATTTGACCTCCATTTATACCTCCGTTTTATCCTTATTGGCTTTTCTTACCCAGGTTGAAGCGCCGGCGGCGGATATATTTTCAGGGCGACCGGCTTCGCTCTATGCCAAGTTTCGCAAGGAGAACCGCGCGAACATAATTGATTGAATACTTTTGGCCGGCGGCAGCCTCATCGAAAGCGTATTGTATCACCATCGAATCAGGGTCGACGCCGGCATCAGATAGCTCGATAGCCAGTTCACGCAGCTGGGCCCCCGCTTTGGCCCCTAGCTGCCGGTGGATAATTACATTTGGTTTATCGGCACGAACGGAGCCCCAACGCTGGCGATAGTTTTCCTTGAGGTAATCGTAAATCCTCCTACCCCTGTCAGAAAGAGAAGGCGAAGAGGAGAGAGGGCGTGAGCTACTACCTAGTTCACTAGGTACCTTTCCTTTTCCTTTTTCCTTTTTCTCTTTTCTATTTTCATTTTTAGTATAGGGGGTCTGGGGGAGTTTCTTTTTGGTACTACCTAGTTCACTAGGTAATCCCTCACTTTGGTCACTACGTAGTTTTCTACGTATTCCTTTCTTAGAGGGTCTAGGTAGTTCACTAGGTAGTTCTCTTTCAAATTGGCCGGGCGGTACCCAGTTCTCGGTGACTATCTCTGTGGGGGTTGGATGGAAGCGGAGTCTATCCTTCCAGCCTTCTGGGGGCGGATAATGAGACGGGTATGCCCATTGTGGGCGTTGCCCAAGGAGCTGGTGCCACCAGTCAAGGAGCTGGATAGCCTCGGTCTGAGAAGTTTTATAAACTTTTATCAAGCCGTTTTGGGCTAGTTCTTGAAGTAATACTGGGATGTCCGCTTTGGTGATATGATCTATGTTGGGACAAACCGCATACTTAATCTCTTCAGGGTCGCCGCAAAGGCGTCCCTGGTCATCGGCGTTTGCCCACATGAGTGGGAAAAGGGTGCATGCCTTTAGTGATAAGCGCCCATATCGTCTATCTGTTGAGTAGCCCTGGGGAAATACCCTCCCCCGGGCAATGGAGCGTCTCATTGGTATCCTTTATTTAAAGTAATTGGAGCTGTGCTTTGGCAGCCCTATCCTGGAGTTCGCGGGTAAATTCTTCTGCTTGTTCCCTTTTCAGGCGGTTCAACACATCAAGCAGCGTGCCTTCGGTATTAAGGTCTTTGAATCTGGATAACCAAGTCTTCGCGGTTTCCTCCGACCACTTTATAAGCTTGAGGGTTTCATTAAGCCATTGTAGGTCAATGGTGACGTCTGCCGGCTCCGGTTCTAACTGGGGTTCAGGTGCCGCAGATGTTGCAGGAATAGCGGGGCGTGCTGGCCGCGCTGCGCGGGTCTTTCGTTTTTGTGTTTTCGGTGGCGATGATGATGCCTCTTGCTCAGTTGCTTTCGGCGACGCTGCCAGTGTCGTGTCATCTGTCACGACAGATGTCCCAATGACTTCAACCCCTTCAGCCTCAGCCAGCACTTCCTCAGGGTACAGATCCTCCGGCGGTTCTTCCTCCTCCAGCGTAGGAAGTAATACTTGGGATGGCTTCTGGCGTGATATCCGTATTATGTCGGCCAGCTTCACATCGGCCCTGATGTTGAGGACGTGGACGGTCTTTCTCCCCTCGCCTGGCGGGTTGACATCCCTGGGACCAAGTGAAAGGATAAGCGGGATGAAAGCGATTCGGCCCCGGGTGAAGTGTCGCAGAAATCCGTCAGGGGCAAGCTGGGAGTTGAGGTTGACGATGGAGTAGAAGGAGCTGGTATCGAGCTGATAGACACCCAGTCCGGGGACTTTGTGCAGGATAAACAGGAGCGACATCATCTTACGGCACTGCTTGGATGCAATCATGGGGCATTTATCAGGATGGCAGTCGCCGTCGAACATCTCCCACTGTTTAGTATCCCGATTGGCGAAATCACGGGTTTTAATATCGACCTTGCGCTGGCAGGTCTTACCATCGCCTTTGCAGATCAAGCCCTGGGAGTAGGAATAGCACTTGTACCACTGTGGCGCCACCAGCTCCAGGTCGTCAGAGGGGAACATGACATCGAGCTCCCTGGGCTGGTCTTTGTAGACGGCCTTGACCTCCTCAGGGCAGACGAAGAAGTCGGTCGCCGATGGGTAAGGCCCCCGCTGGCCTTCCTTTTTAATGCCCATGTGAATCTTCCCCAGCCTCGGGAACCACCTGATATCGCTTACCTTATCAATTGGACTCATATTTCACCTCACAGTAACCGTTGTTTTTGTAACGAGGTTTTGCGCCCTTTATGGCCGTCTGGAGAATACTTCAACATCAACTGGATGACCCGCAGCGCCTCTCCCTGCGTGGGAGAGGTCATGAGTTGCCAAGCGCCACGCGCTTTGCGGACGTCACCAATGCCGTAATCATACACCATCTGGCCAATCAGGGAAGCCAGGTCCGGAGGGCAGCTCTCCGCCCGGGTTAAGAATCCAGTGCACACTTCAATGAACTCTTCACGGGAGTACTTCGGGAAATGGGCATGTAGAGCGAAACGTGAAAGGAACTCGGCCGGCATTTTGTTGGAGTTATTACATGCCGCTATCACCATAGTCCCGAGCTTTATCCCACGGGTCTTACGGCTCTTGGTTTCCAGCACCTCTCCGCTCTCCATAAGCCCGAGAAGGACTGAGTAGCAATCATTCTCCATCTTGTCAGCTTCATCCAGGAGGAGGACGGAAGGCTGGAACTCAAAAAGAGCATCGGAAAGCCCCGCTGCGGAAGTACGGGAGCCGAAGGCGATATAAGCATCCGGGACGACCGAGCGCACACCCTCGAGCATGATACTTTTAGCGCACGCCGGCGGCCCCTCGAGAAGGAAGTTTATCCGGCGACGAGCTTCCACTGCCCGGGCGATAGCGTCTTTCAAGTCCTCAAACCCTACCACCAGGTCCATAGCCTCCAGGACGGACGCCGCCGGTATCTTGGCAAACTCTCGCTCCATCGACATCGCAGAAACAAAGCTACGCCCCTTCTCGCTAAGTTTATACTTTGTCAGAGTACTCGACTTGAAGGCGACTATAACCATCCCCTCATCTACCAAGCGGTTGATATCCTTCTTGGAAGCCCCCACGGTGTAGTATTCCCAATTACGCAATTGCGGTGGTCGCCTATCCCTGGTGTCGTTTTCCCGGTCGTAGGCTCTGCGGAGTATCTCCATATCGTTCATGTCACCTTCTCCCTCCGTTGCGCTTCGACTTTTTATCATAATTCTTGGCTATGTAGCTGGCGGCAAAGTCCAGGTGTTCGCGGTAGCGCCAGCGGCTTGTCGACTCGTGGTCGTTATGGCTATACCACTTGGTATCGGCTTCCGCTAGGAGTGCGATAATCCTGTTTTTATCCAGCTTCATAACGTATCAGCTCCCATATAACAACTTTCTATCAGGGTGATGATCCGGCCAGTAGAACTCCGGTTCCTCCAACTCGTCCAAGGGCACCCGGAAGTATTCGGCATGCCCATTGCCACCATCGCGTCCGGCTATCGCATACTTGATTTCACGATTTTCTTCCAAACAGCGGTCACAGACAACAGCGCTGGCCAGAGGATAATCAAAGGACTCGGGCACCAGGACGTTTATGAAGGACATGTAGGGCCACTTGGCCAGTTTCTTCAGCTGCACCAAGTTTATATGGCTGCCGCCCTGTCTTACGGTATGACCATCCGAACAGCAACATAGTTCATTCCACAGTCGGTCACTATCGTTCATTTCCTCATCAAGCCTCCGTCCTTATCATAGGTGGCCAACAGATCGCCGAGAATTATGAAACACCACCCGGGGGCCCAGCTGGCGAACCTTAACCCTCTGAACCTAAACTGTAGCACTTGTCCAGTCGCTTTATTCTCGAAGCAAACGTACTCCTGGTCATGCTTATAATATGGGAATTGTCCCGATGTGGTATGTTTGTCCCAGTGGCCGCGGGAGAGGCGAGCGATCCGCTCGTTATCAACATCGTATGGCCGCCCGTCCCAAGTCTTCATGCCTTTCGCCAGCATCTGCCACAGGCTGTCCTCTGATTTGAAAACTACGGGTTCTCTCTGATTCATATTTTGGTCCTTTCATGATGGAGTTTTAATTTTCCGCGGGTCGGCTGCCGCTACCAAACGGCGGCACTCCGGGCAGTACCATTCCCCTTCCCACCGGGGCTGAAAGGCACTGGGGTAAGCCGGGTAATCCTCGGTGGGGACTCCATAGAGCTGCGCCGGCGTGGTGATGAACTTCTTCGCCTCAACCTTACATTCAAGGCAGGTCGGTGCCAGCCCCGCTTCTGCTCTTATCTGGTTTTCTTTCTCAAGATAGTGGCGCCAGCCCGGTCCAGGTCCCGCAAAGCCTTCGGTTTCATACCAATTGTTCATTTTTAAACCACCTTTAGCCGTATAAATTTACAATTCAATCTTTTTTACATTCCTGTGCCGGCAGGTGTTCAAGCAAGGGGTCGAGTTGCTTACCTATAGCCCAAAGCAAAGCCCCCACATTAACTACCCGGCGTAGCACCTGGTTACTTGTTCGGTGCAGGAAGGCGTCCCTCAATTTGGTCAGTTGGTCCTCAGTCTCCAGGATAAGAGTAGCCATGGATTGTTTACCCCATCGTTCCATGTTCCGATTGTGCTGCTCATCTATTTTCGCTTTCAAAATCTCAATATCCATTCTCTACCTCCAGATTTATATTTAAATGTATGCGCTTATGACTAAATCACCGTTTCTCGGTCATTTGCTTCATCTCTTCGTCTGTGGTTTCACCAAACGAAGGGTCTACCTCAAGTCAATCTTCTTCATTATTGAACCTGGAGAGGCAGCCAGGTTTCACCGTTTCCTTATGAAACCATCTTCTAATGCTGCTATGCCGGTGTCTCCGCAGCGTGCAATCTTGGCTTTTTGCAAATACCTTACAACCGTAACAATATACTCTCATGAGCTCCTTTCATCGTACTTACCTGCGAGCTAACCCAGCTCCGCGACCATCTTCTCGACCGCTTCCTGGTCCCGCCTTATCTTTTCCTCTACCTCCGCCATTGAGGGGGCCGGCACCTGTCGTAGCTCTTCCCTCATCATGTTCATCATATGCTCCATGTCCCCTCCCGAAAGCATTACTCTGGATTCCGCCGGGGGGCCTTCTGGTAAATACTTCCTGACCTCACACGCCAGGAAAGCTCTAACCTCTGCCTTTTCCCCCACGAAGACATCCCGGCTCTCCAGGTCACATAAGAGCCAGTGGGCGGCTTCATCTTCCGACGAGCCGAGGTTGTAGTCTTCCAGCCAGGGCGCCACCTTTTTGTGTCTTACGAATTTCAGAAACCCTTCCCAATTACCGTCTGCCGAGCAGTAGCCGTCGTCAAACATGGCTTCGTCACCACACGGCTCCCAAAAAAAGGCCACCCATCTGAAGCCCCGGGGATATCCCAAGGCGTCTTCAAACGACCGGGGTATTTTGATCGGAATTTGCCTCATTGTCTTGGTGGCTCCCGGGTATTCTCTGCCAGTATTTTTTCGACCTCTTTTACGGCTTCGACCTTGTCGAAGCTCAACTGGGCCGCCGCATCGACTCTTTTAAGCGGGGTGCATCGGATGTGGTTCAGGGCCATACGCCCGAGGTTATTCTTGATGTACCTTAGCGTCGTCTTAAAATCCTTATGTCCCATGATGTCCTGGAGTACCTTTGGATCACAGGCAGGGTTGGCGGCATACGATGTCGCAAAACTATGCCTGAATGTATGTGGGGAGCAGCGGCTGCCGGTGATGCCCGCCTGGCGGCACAGGCGGCGAACCAATCTGTAAATACCATGGTAGGTTAGCGGCCCGCGCTTCCCAATGAAGACATGTTCTCTGCCGTTGGCGCCATTACGGATGGCCTGCAGGTGCCGGTAGGTGCTATCGCTGACCGGTACCTCCCTTTCCCCGGTCTTCCCCCGGAGGACAACAAAACCGCTGGGAAAGACTGTGCCGTCCCCAAGGACAACACTCTTGTAAGTTATGTCGTCCCAGACTTGATTGGCGTACTCGCTCCCCCTGCCACCGGTGTCGATGAGTTCGGAAACCAGGGCGCGGTCCCTCGGACTGAGCGGCAGGCTGAACAGGCTGTAGAGTTCATCGTCGGCGAATGTCCTCATCACTTTTTTCTGCAGCTTCGGCGGCCTGACCAGCGGCACAGGGTTGGGTATTTTGGGATACCATAGCTGTATCTGGTTGTATAAGGCCCGAATGGTGCGGAAGCGGGCGTGGACGGTTTCCGGCTCAACACCCTGAGGGTTAGCTACGGACTTAAGGGGGAAGCTGTTGAGATAGGATTGAAGAGGCTGGGGGGTCTTGGGCAAATCTTCGGGGAAGAAGATCTGAAAATGCCTCAGGTGCATCCGATAATCTTTCAGAGTCTTGGGGCGGAGGCCGCCGCGGCTGAGCATGAATTCCTCGATGGCCTGCCCGGTGGAGATGCTTCTGGATGCAGGCTTCCCGGTAAGCCGGGGGGACTCACCGTTTTTTATATAGGTCTGGATTGCTGTCAGCTTCTTCATGCCGCCACCTCCGCCTCATCGTCATACTCAATCTGGGTGAAGCCTTTCGTAGTCCCCGTATCCCCGATGCCAACAGCAACCCGCGGCAACCCTGCCGCTACCCTATTATAGGCACACCGGGAGCTCGTGGAGAGTGCTTGGAGATGGTATTTTGGTACACTTTCTCTAGTTCTTTGGTAGTATGGAGTTTCCCAGTGTGGCGCGCGCCACCAGAGCCGGGGAAAGGGGTACTGGTTGATTCCAAAAACCGAAGGTGTTAATATGATGTGGAGGGGATTGGCAAGCTGACTCTGGATCAGCTTGCCGATCCCTGCCCTGTTTTGTGAGGCTTCCTTGACGGCCGCTGGGGAGTCGTCTAGCGGTAGGACAGCGGGCTCTGGACCCGCATGCGAAGGTTCGAGTCCTTCCTCCCCAGCCAGATGATGTAGTTTAACACTTATCATCGCATTCTTTTCTGCGGGTGGTGCTCGTCCCTGGCCAGGATTGGCGGGCATCACCCGTCTTTTTTTTACTCCGGCAGACTATCAGCCTGCCGGTTTAATCTCAATACCTGGCGCCGGTACCGGTGCTCTTAACCGGGCAATGGATAAAAGTCCATTGCGGAATAGCCTTTTCTTGCTCTCGGATTCACGTCGTCGTTGTTGCTCTCTTGTCTCCGGAGAGGCCCTTTCCCACCAATTCTTCTTAGCTTTAGATTGTTTTTCAATTGTACTCTGCCTCGCGATGGCACAGTGCCTACGATGGTGGTAAGCCTCATCACGTATAGGGAAGGTTTGTCCACAAGGACATGACCACCTTCTTTCCTTCAAATTACTTTCTCTAATCTTGGCTATTGTAGCTATTAGGTTACTTCTGCAAATACTCCTCATCCTTTCGGAACCATACCAAGTCTGCCTTAGTTTAGCCCGGGATCGCTCCTGAGCCTCCGCTTCATTCATCGGATTATACTCTTTCAAACGCTCCGACCGTCGAATAAGACTTTGTTCTCTCAATTTGTGCCCAGAGCGTTGGATACCTTTGAGAAATTCGAGGAGTTCAGGTTTAGTCATTGTCTGGGAATTCAAGTGCTTATATTGACCCAGCTCCCTATTTATTCTCCTTAATTTCTCCTTGATTCCCTCACAGACGAGGGACTGATCCCTATTCAAGCCAAACTCTTCCCGGTAATCATCAGCGGTCCAGCCATGGGCCACGACGACATGCACACCGAGGCTTCGTCGCCATCTCCCGCACAGATGGCATCGTAGTTTATCCTCGATCGGGTCATAGGTAACTATCCCTACTTTGCCATAAACTTTCATGGCTGGTCTAGGTTCGGGTTCTTCCTCACCAGGCAATTTATATAGCGGCATGTTAAGGAGCGCCCTCATTGCTGACATTGTAATCCTTCTATCTGCGCGAGCTCTTTTACCAGGGATTTAACTATACGTTGATGCTCACCAGACAGTAATGGTATTAAATTGAGGTAGGATTCACCGGTTTTTTCACCCATATCGGTGACAAGTTCGATGAGATGTTTTTCCAATGCCGCCGAGTTTTCACCGTTGCCGGCAAAACCCCGCGCCAGCATTTTGATGGTTACCAGTGAAGGACGGCCGCCTTTGATGATAGCTTCTATCGTGGCGTGGCTTAAGCCTGTCCTAGCAGCTACTTTCCTCAGTGATAAGTGCTCCTGCCGACATCTGTTCTCCAGCCACGTGCCGAGCGCGTTCTTGGCGCAACCCCCGGGTCCGTTGCACGTGGTTGAGAACAGCGCTTCTTCCGGCATATTGAGCTTGCCACAAACCCTATCGATGAAAGAGCGGGTCAAAGGAACCTTCCCAGAAGCAACGCGGCTGAGATACGTCTTGGCATATCTCGTCTGCTCATGAGCAGTCGTCTGCTCATGCAGCCAATCTCTCGTAAATTTTTCGAACACCGGGTATTGGCTTTTAATTCTACCCGTCATTACTCTCCCTACATGATTAGCCTACTTGGCTTGGCCATCCTGTCTCTTTTTCTTCAGCCGCTCTATCTCACTTTTTGGGATAAGGGTTCGCCCATCTCCTCTGACCGGAATTATCTTGCCTGCCTTAATCCACCGATAAAGAGTGGTATACCCGATCCCGAGGAGCTTGGAAGCTTCGTTGGTATCATGGAGATCTGGGATGTCGATGATAATTTTGACCATAGCGCTTAATATAGTACAGTAGCTGTGTCAATTAGTCAAGCTCGATGGCGGGCATTTTTAAGGGGGATTTTGGCAGTCACTTAAGGTAGGAGGTATACTAACCTAATGTGGGAGCTCTAAAAATTGCCGTTTTTCACCACTGCCAAGCGAGACCTAAAATGAAGAATTCACTGTCTTGAGGTCACAATCTGTGACCTCAAGTGACTGGGGGCGGTCGGCCCAGCAGGCGTTGACGCCACGGTCTTTTTGGGATACACTTTGAGCGAGCCAGCTGGTATGGGAAACAGTACTACGGGGCGAGCCAGTATGTGTGAGAAGGGCAGAATTTATGTAACCCAGGTTATAGGTGCTCCCGCGGGGGCAGTAAATGCGGAATATTACGCACACTTAAGTCAGGGAGCTTATAGCTTAACTTAATACTTTGTGCCTGATTTAACATAAATTCAACCCCTGCCTAAGTATGTGGGGGAAACAGCTATTTGGGGCGAGCCAGCAGTTGTGGGTAACAGCAGTGTGGGGCGAAGCCAGTTCAAAAGGGAGACAGAAAAATGGGGCGAACCAAGGATAATATTTTATGTATCGGCACCGAGCCGTTGCCATCTTTAAGTGTCCACTCGGGTCCGCACCATGGTGATGAGCTGCTCGATTTCTTCCCCGCTCAACTCTCCGGATTCCAGCAAGTCGATTAGGGATTGTAGTTTATCCCGCCGTTCTATCTCCCTGCTCTCGCCGCTCCCCCAGTAAGGCAGGAAGGGGTGAATCCGGAATATCTGTTGGTCTATCCTGGCTTGGTCTTTCTTGGCATATATTGTCAGCGTCCCGAGTTCCCGCTTAAGCGTGGTATCGGACCAGCGCATGAAGCGGGAAATGTTCAGGGCGCTCGCCTCAGAAAGCAGCAGCTCCGTGGCCAAGGCACGCCGGAAAGAGTGCCAACCATACCTCTTGCCCACCCGCAGGCCGATTTTATTCATTATTTGCTGGAACACGTGGGACATGTAATCGGCAGAGTATGGACTGAAGCCCTCCAGGACGGGTGTTATCTCTGGGGGTATTAGATGGGTGGTTTTCGGCCCTCCTTTGACGGTGTGGAGGGTGATTTTACCATCGGTTATCTCTGGCGGCTTAGGGTAACTCAATTCTTCCCTCCTGGGCCCATAGACGGTAGCAATAGCTAGAAAAGAAAGTTCATTCGGCTCGAGGAGCTGCCGGCCCGTTTGTATCGACATAATTACTTCTTCTTTAGTGAAAATGGTCCGGGTGATATCTTCAGTCTTCACCTTAGGCATGGAGAGCCTAGGGAATGGCCAGTCCTGGATCTGGGCCAGCAGCTTAATCGGCCGTAGATGGGTGTTGATGGAGTTCTGAGTAAAGCCCCGCTCTCTCTCCCATTTCAGGAATTTCATCAGGTCCTGGCGGTCGTACTTCTCTTTGATGCCACAGGCATTCTCAAACCTCTCTGTCCAGGTTCGCCAGTGCTCGGCGGTATCGACCTGTTTCCCGCGGGCAATAAGGTCGTTATAAATCATTTCGGCTAATTTGCCCATGGGTTAACCTTTCCTTTAATTTTGGGAGTGATAAAAGGCCTGAATGACCTCAGAGGTTACCTCAGTGTTTTCCGTCCCTGTGTCGTATTCAAATCCACCTTTATCGAGTTGCTTAGTCATCAAACAATTAATAGCGAGTTCGACCGGTGCTTCTCTAGCAGCCTTGAGAAGAGCCATAACAGCATAGGCGGTGGTCTGGTTATCACTACCATCACCTACGCCTATCCAGTGGCCATCTAGCTGCTGCCCATTCTCCAGGGCATCGGTCAGGTCCTGCACCAACCTAGGATAAAGGCCAGTAGTGACAAAGGCTTCCAGCGCGCCGGTGATCCCGAGCCAATACTCGGACTGGTTATGACCATTCATATCGAAATCAACCGGTGTTACATAAAGAGAGGAGTATATGACCTCCGCCATATCTTTCGCCTCGGCTTCGTACTCGCCGCCCGGGTCAGCTTCCTGGAGGGCCAGCAGGCCCTGGACGTAGAGGTTGATGTCCCACGAAATGATAGCGGGAAGATGCTGAGACTTCCTTATGTCCCTGATGTACCGGGCAAAGCCCGTAGCGGTACCAGCGCCGAACTCAGTTTTTGCCGATTGCCACCGGGTCCTGGCAAAGCTCGAATACTGTTGGTCTGCCAAAACCTGGCTGAGCAGGGCGAGAAAGGTGATATCCGGTCCTCTTATTCTGTGTTTTGATGGGTCGGGGCTGGCGGAATTGGTAACCATTAGATTATAGGCATGAGTGCAGACCTGCATAAAGCTTCTATAGCCCAGCTTACAATATGCGTCCAGCATACCCTGCGCGGTCACGCCTATGGTGTTGGCCGGAGAGGGCACGCCGGTCGACGGGGTTGTATCGGGGTTATTCCACTCCCAGCCGCCATCGTTATTCTGGGTATGGATGAGCCTTAGCGCGGCATCCCCTATAAATCTCTCACGGGTAAAAGGAGCATCAGCTTGCTTCCCCCTTATGCGCCAGAAATCACCAGGTACCAGGTTTAGACGCAGCATTCCCCATTTAGATAATGCTTCCTTTTCCATATCTCAGCCACCTCCTTACAGCTATCCCAAGAGTTCGATAAAATTGCCAGATACTCACTGGCTGAACTTTTAACCTCTTCGTCCCCTTCTTCTCTGAATGTCGTCATACTCTATTTTATTTCCAAGCAGAGCACCGAGTAACCCACCTATGAATGTTCCAACACCTGGGGCGAGTATTGTCCCAATAATCCCCCCTATAACAGCTCCTCCGACGGCTCCGCTACCAGTCGGTCTTTCAGGCGGCTCTTGTTCTCTTTCACCCCTCTGCCACTGGCTAGAAGGATTACCGGAAGGATTATTAGAGTGTTTTTGATTGCCTAGTAAGTGCGTATGAATGTCGCCAAGTAATCTTATTTGCGAATAGCCCAAAATTCCCAACCCGAGAAAACCGAGACTCACTATTATCTCCAGTCGGGTCAGGTCAAAAGCCTTCGCCAGACCAATCAAACCTGCCACAATCCCCACTCCAACCCCAACCCAGATAATGCCTGCCTTAACAGATTGCCAAAACCTACGGGGCATAGCACCTCCTCCTTTCGGTCGGACTATAACAGGGTTCTTTTGGGAAGTCAAGCGTTCCTAACAAGAACGCTGCTATTATATAGAGTATCGCCGCTAATGGCCGATTATAACCAAATGTATACAGAGGTTGACCGCCTATCACCGAAAATAAGAGAGGGGCTTGCGCCCTTCTCTTGTGTATATAGAGTATGACCATCAATTTCCGTTAATTACCGACTTTAACCGCATATATACATAGTATCACTGACTATCACGGAAATTGACCGATACTATATAGAGTATCACCGCCCATCGCGGAAAATGATAATTCTTGACGTTCGCCAACAATTAACCCTCCTTCCCCTATCAAGGGGAAGATGGTCATTTAAGGTCACAGATTGTGATCTCAAGATTCTCCTTCCCCTGTCCAGGGAAAGAGGGACGCCGCCCCTCTCCTTCAAAGGAGAGGGGCTATATAGAGTATCACTGACCATCGCCGGAAATGACGGTTTAGGGAGTATAAAGCGTATAAACGCCAAAAACTCCCCACTTTTGTAGTTTAGAGCACAAAAAAGGGGGCCGGGGATATCCCCCGGCCCCGAGCTGTCTCACCGGCCGTATTTGCTCATCGCCTTGGGCACACCAGGGAACTTACGATAGAAGTCCTTAAGGCAGAATTTTATCGGGATATCCTGGCGGTAGATATCCGACCAGTAGGTGAAGAGGAAACCCGCGGTGTGGTCCTCATAGGCAAAGTTGCAGCTCTCACATTCCAGGTCGGAAACAAACCGGTCTATCCTGATGCCTGAAATCATCAGCTCGCACTCTGCCGAGCTGGGAAGATGGCTTCGTACCATACTTCTTAATATACCGGCCGCCCAGTCTTCGTGATATTTTTTCTCGGCAGCCACCCGCTCGGCGTCCCACTTCCTTTCAACGTCAGCCCACCCGGGTAGCTTCAATTGAGACAAAAACCCACCACCTCCCTTCGTAATATATTACTTATGATATATGATTATAAGTCAAACAATGCCGGCTGCAGTGCCTTCCTCTCGGCTGCCGCTGCCTCTTTCTGCTGCCGTCGCTCGGTTCTATCCCTCTCCAGCCTTATCCTGGACCGCTGCTGGTAAATCCATTCCTTCAGCCTATTGAGGTCCCGCAACTGGTCATCCCGCAGCGACTCCACCCGGATATCTGCCGGCATTTCGGTCTTTTTCCAACTGGAGTAAACCTTGCCGGCGATGTATAGATAGATTTGGGTCCAGTCGCTGTCCATGGGCGCGGTCAAGGCGGCCGTATAGAGATAGGCACAGGCTTCGGCGTCTGTCCCGGTCATCTCCTCTCCCTTGAGTGCCTTCATATTCATAACAAGCCTCTCCAGGGTGATAGCTTCCTTAAGCCAGTCAGGAAGGGTATCGCCCCATCCCCCAGGAAATACAAGAATAGGGTCAGTGAAGACACCCACGATATCGGAGATGCCTTTCTCGATGGTTCGATTATTCAATTTTTACCTCCTTTCTTTTAATCTTCGACTAATACCCGTATCACCAGCTCGTTAGGCTCGATATGGGCGTCATTCAGGTATTCGTTTTTCTTAATCGTGCCTTGCTCCTTAAGAAGTTTCTCTAGGTCGAGCAATTCCATTCTGATTATTCTTTCCTTCACAAATCCTCCTTTCTGGGCACGGTTACCCCTTAAGAAACCGTTGTTTTTCAGCGGTTTATCCGTTAGTCCTTAAACCTGGTTATTGCGAGACAGGCATAGTGCGACCGGAAGTTTTCAATAGGGCTCTCCCAAAAGCCGTTGCGGAAGTCGAGAAGATAGTGCCAGTAACCTTGATAGTCCTGCTCGCGAACGGCCACTAAGTAGTCGGTGAATATCCTGACATGGCCACCCCTGGCGCCACGGAGGACTATCACGCTGGGAATGTAATCGGTATCGTCTTTGAAACGATAGGGGTATTGCTCCAGCTGGAGTCTTCTGATTAAGAGGTTGTCAATCCAGAAGTGCCTACCCCCAGCCTCATAAGAACCGATATAGATATCCTTGCCCTCCAGTTCGGCTAGGATTTCCATTAGCCGAGTAAGAGCTGCCCTCCGCTGCCGGCGGAGAGGTATCTGGACGGACCGCCGTCCCAGCTTGACCTCGGTCATTGGCTCTGGCTTCTCAATCTCGACCTTGGCTTCCTGGAAGAGGTCGAGCTGAGTAAAGCCCATCAATGTCACCTCCCTTCTTTTCTCTGATTTTGGGCATAGTTACCCCTTCGACCTTCCAGCCTTAGCTGGAATGGGTTAGATTAGCGATGGCGTAGCGCCATGCTTGGCTCTCTCCTGCTCGGCCTTAACCGAGCCTTCTGGTAAGTCCTTAAGGAGACTCGCTAGCCCTGCCCTGATTCGCCCTTTAGGTTCAAACTGGCTTCCGCCGATAGTTCGGTCGATTTCGCCGATGATGCGGTTAAAATCCCATTCAATATACTGGGGAAGATTCGGCAGCTTTAGGGATTCTCTGGCGACAGAGCGGGCTTGCTCCAGTGGCGCGACAGCCTGGTTAAAGTGTTCCTCTATCTTATCGGCTGCCTCGCTCACCTTCAAGGCGCTCCATCTGATAGGCATGGTTCACCTCCTTTCTGGCGCAGCTTCGCCTTTAATCTTTAGCCAATTTTGGGCTAGCTTTTAAGAGCCATGTTGATAGCTTCCTTCACCACGTCTGGCCAGTACTCCAAGCCCCACGACACACCCTTTTTCACTTGGTAGAGTACGTCGTCGGTTATTGCCTGCTCGGGTATCCCCATTTGCCGGGCGCAATTGACAACATCCTCCCTGGTCAGGATGAAGATTGTGTTCTGGTCGCTCATACTATTCACCCCCTTTCCTTTTTGGCACAAATAGGGGGATAGTCTCCCACGCTGGTAGGGCTGCCAGCCCCCAATCGGGGAGAGTATCCCCTGAAAAAACAAAAAAGCGGAGTCATTACCCCCGCTTTCTTGCGTGGCTGTTCTTTGAGTGTCAAGCGTTCTGTTATACGGCGACTGGTTCTTTTTCTGGTGCGGGCTTGGTTTTACCCTTGCCCTTCCCCTTCGGTTTCGGCTTCTCGGCGGGCTTCTCGGCGGGCTTTACCTCTGCCTTGACTTCGGCGGCGGCTTGCTTTTTAGCCTCTTCGGTAATCACGGGCATTGTCACCACGTAATAACCGTCATGACTAAAGAGCATGGGTGATATCGGGGAAGTCACCTTAAAATCAACCATGCCCCCGCAAGCCTTTAACGCTTCGGCAAGGTAGCGACCTTCAACACTGATTTTACCATCACCATCGGTATCGGCTGGTAATTCGGCTTGCCCTTTATCATCAGGGTTAGACAGAACTATTTTACCGTTCCCGATGTTAAGGTCAATCGGGCATGTCTCTGCATCGGCTAACACTTTGAGTGAGTTAATCGCCTTGATTGCCTCAACGGTATCAAAGTGGGCTGAGTAATTAAACTCTGACGGGGTTAGCTTCTCATAGTCGGGGAATGTGCCATTGACGGAAACCCACTTATAGCGGATTAACTCTGTATCTATAATCAGGCTCATACCATCAAGGGTTTCCCCGCTAGGTTCAAAGCTAACCCTTACCCGCTTGGCTCTCCGTATGGCACTGGCGATGCCCTTAAGGTCATCACGGCTTATCAGGACTTGTCCCTCTCCGTCATCATAGTCAAACCTCGCTACCGCAAGCCTGAAACCATCGGCACTCACCATATTGAGCTTACCGTCTTTAGCGGTAAAAAGGACACGGGCTAGAGTTGGTCTAACATATTCGCCCTTTTTCTTTTCACCAGAGGTAAACGGTAATACTCTGTTGAGTGCTTCGGCTAGCTCAATGGTGCCGATATTCGGCTTAACCGTGACTTTAGGGCTTATCCTGACTTCACAAAGCGTCATAGGTGTTTTATTACCCACCCATGCCAAGTCCTCAAGGTAACTGGTATTGCTCCCGCAGATTACCTTAAGCCCTTTATGTCCGTTAGCCCGCTCCCCGCTGGCGCTACCGTTAGAGGGGACTATCTTGACGATGTTACTTCCCCCCAGAGCCTTAAGGTAACTGAATAACCCCTTGCGCCCGATGGTCAAGTCCATCAGCAGAACTCTGTATGCTAACGCCCTTGACAGGGCACTTACCAGTGTAGCCTTGTGAGCTACGAAGCCCTCGCCTGAACGCTTGCCCTCAATATTCAATTGTTCCACTTAACCCCCTTTTGGCAGTCTGGCACGGTGGGCAATTCCGTGCCACTTACCTAGTAGTAACTTACCGTCTAGCTGCGATACGCTAGCCTAAACGGTAGTCCTACCTTATATACTGTAAAAAGAGGGGTTTTTGTGACATTTAGAATAAGGTTTTTTGTTCCTGTCGCCTGTATCGTGATAGGTATTGACGTTCACTCGCCGATAGCGGTTTACCCTCTAGCTTTTTATAGGCTATATCAATCAGCCTTGTCGGACATCCTAATCGCCAAGTGGTCAAGTCTGTCCACTTGTCGGGCATATCAATAGCTTTTTCGCTGGCTACCGTATCAAGTAGCCTTACCCGATACCCCTCATTGTCACTGTATTCAGCTTCTAGGCTCTCAATGGGTCTAACACCTAGAAAAGCACACTTGCCCTTGTCTGGTCGGTATCGGCATAGCTTACAATGAAGCTCAGTGGCATAACCGTTAAAGACGCACACTCTGACGTTTGCCTTGTTACGCTCTCGCCAGTAAAGGGCAACGGTAAGGCTGGCTATTCGGTAGGCTCTCAGGATTGGCAAGGGCTTTTTATCCCGTTGCCTCGCCCTGTAGAGTTCCAATAGTATATCGTGCCTGATGTCTAGCCTGTCCTGACGGGGGACTTTATGCTCGTATTTTCTGGCTACTTCTAGCCAGTCTCCCCAGTCACCCGCTAGCTGGTCGTATGACCGCTCCGCTATCGCCTCGATTTCGGCTGTCAAGTCTCTCTGACGCATAGCTTACCCCCTTCCTGTAGATTAGGTAAGCGTTCAATACCGGACGGCGCTATTTAGTTTTTAAGGTGCTCCAGCTTGCCGAGCTGGCTATTGGCTATCCAATAGATACAATCAGCTTGAATTAACCCCCTTTTTTTCTTTGATTTGAAGCTAAAACGTTCTAGGTTAGAACGCTGGTTTTTAGCTCCATTTACAGCTACATTTACAATAATAAAGGTTCTCAGGCGAGTTGTCAACACAAACAATTTAGCTTCAACTTTTTTAGGTTATATTCGGCATTTTTAGATACAAAAAAAGAGATAGGGCATTGCCCCCTCTCCGTTATAACCCCGCTTAATCAAAATCTTGGCTACCGTCTACCAGGTGGGGAAAGTCCATTTTTATTCGGGTCAGCCTCAACCAGCTTTGAGATGACCCTAAAATGCCCTACTTTACAATAACTGACCCCCTAGAATCAAAATCTGGGCTAATTAAAGCTGAGGCGAGACTGATTATACCTTGGCCAGCTACCTCTTCAGTCGGTAGAACCGCCTGACCGGTTTCCATTTAAGGTGATGGACCCGGGCATCATCCGAGACAGCTTCTTTCTCGGTAAATTCAATCTTACCTTCTCTCACGAGCTGAAGAACCTTGACCTCGAAGCTGTGGTAACTTGAGTGATGATAGGGTGAGCTACGGCCCCGCTCCCTGGCCAGCTCATCCAGTTTTGCTTTATAGGCCCGGTGCATCGCGGCGATGTAGTTTTCTCCCACCAGGGCAAGGTGAGAAAGTATAAAGTCCATCACCGATAGCGGATGCCTATTGCCTCCGCGTCCCCTGGCAGCAGGTTTCTCATTGGCAATTGTCATTCAGGCTGTAATCTCCTTTTTCGTGATTCCTTTCTCCCTTATCGACTGGCGAAGCTGTTTTAATTCGTCCATTGTGAAAGGTGATGATACTGGTTGGCCGGACAGGGAGTCCCGGAATTCCAACTTGGCCAGCTCGGCCAGTTCCTCATCCGTGGCCGTGGCGATCCGCAACCTCGCTTGGGCGATCGACCGTTTTGCCTGTTTGGTGCGCCCATCATACTTCACCAAGTCGCGGATGGTCATGATAAGGTTGCGGACTGCTTGGCTCTCGCAGCCGGCCAGAAGTCGCTCGTAAAATTTCTCCTGGTCTTCCGTCCAGTACCGTGTGGTTCCGTCTTTCTTTGCCATGTCACTTCCTCTTGACAAATCCTGCCGATGGCAGTAAAGTATATATTGTAAGTATAGCAGAAACGGCGACGTCTGTCAACTGAAAGAGTTTAGAAGGAGCCAGGTCCATGCCAAGACGCAAAAAGAAATCCGATATGGAGATTGCCCAGGGGATTCTTCTGGGATACGTGAATGTGCTTGATGCCGTCTTTACCCGGGCGACAGGTAAGAATATCAAGGGATGGCTTGAGGAGTTCCGCCGGCAGCCGCGGGAACTGCCACCAAGCGCTGCGACCGCGGTCAAAGAGCCGGAGATGGCCCTGGACTGGGCCTATGCCATCATGGGGTTGAAGACCGATGCTCCTGTTGAAGAAATTAAGAAGAGGTACAAAAATCTGGCCTTTCTTTATCATCCAGATAGACCGGGGGGATATGACGAGGCGTTTAAGATCCTTGGCAGGGCTTATGATCGTATCATGAAGGAGAAGGGGAAATGAAGCGCAAGACTGCCTCTCAGGTTCTTCATGACGTTACCCCAGAACTTAATGTTATTCCTGGCAGGGTTCATTCCCGCCGCAGCGGGAAGCGGACGGTCAGGCTCGATGAGGTATCGCACATAGAGCTGCCTATCTATATACCCCACCGTACAACTGAAGCTGACTGGGAAAAAGCCCGCGGTCTTAAATGCCCGGAGTGCCATAATGAGGTAATGCGACTCGTTCCCTACGGTTTTACCGGGCAAAATAAATGCTGTGAGGGATGCCTCAGGAACCGCAGGGAATTAAGAGAATATAAAGCCAGGATAGCGAAATATAAGGCTATTCGTTGGAGGTAGGGTAAAGATTCAGCCCTACCTCTAACTACTTACTTCCCGACCTTTCCAGCTTCCTTGAGTTGGCAGATTACCTTGGCTGGCACTGTCCCACCAGTAAGCGGATTAATCGCAATACCGAGGACACCGGCACATTTCTTGGAAATCTTGATTGCCTTTTCCAGTCCGGACCTCACTGCCGATGGCATAGCTTCGGCGTGCATTTTCCAGGGGACGGATCCACCGACGTATCGCTGGTGACGTGGCGATTTGCTGAAGGGAGTGGTTGCCGTTCTATGGGCAGGGTCCTTGGAGATGGCGGCCACCTCGATTAAGGATACCTCTTCTGGTAATAGCTTGGCCATGGTTTTCTCCTTTCCTGGGTATTTTCTTTCAGTTTAGACAGTGAAAAAGAAGCTGTCAACCAATCTATAGACCATTGTATTGAAGGAATATAGGTGGTAAGATTTTGACTGTGAGCAAGCCAGGGTCCCAGAAAACAATAGCGGTTACCGCTGCCGAACACAAAGTCCTTGGTCATGCCAAGGAGACTTTTGAAGCTCTGACGAATTGTAAGATAAGCTGGGGGGCTTACTTGGTGGCACTCTCTTCCGGGGCACTGGCTACATTTGCCGTAAGGGGATTGGAGTTATCCTGCCCCCAGTGTGGCGAGAGAGCAGTAATCAGGTATCTTACCCCTAAGGTTGGACCAGATCAATCTTCCGGGGAACCCGGCCCTTTTTCTTCCAAGGAACAGCTCGCGCGACATAGGCAATGACTTTACCCGGAGAAGCTCCGAATGGGGAGGTAGCGAGGCGATATCTCCGCTGGCTCAAGAAGGATTCGAGCTTCTCACCGTTGATGTTTTCTAATTCGTCCCTAGTCAGCTTCAATAGTTTCCTGTCCTGTTTCAGGCGTTATATGGCTAATTTTGCTGCCGAGTTTCCTTTTCCCATCCTCCACTTCCGAGCCATAGCGCTGTAGAATGATTTTACCCTGCTCGTCATGGAAGAAGGCCTTATTGATGCATTTCCTGGTTGACTCCGAGACAAAACCAAGAAAAGGAACGCCTTCAGGGTCTCCCAGGTCATAGCCTTTTCTGACGGCCTCAGTAACATCCATGACCTCTATTTCACCCTCTCCGGTCTGGTCCTTGACCGCCTGGATAGCATCATCACAAATTTTGCGACACTCAGGATCGGTGAAGATTATCGCCTTTATCGCCATGTTACTTTCCCTTCTTAACCACACATATCTGGCAGCGAGGGCAGCACCCGTTTTTATCCAAGGGACCACCACAATTCGGACACTTCGCCATATTATACCCTCTCAACGGACAGGATTTTTACAGGCTTTTTGGTAATGGCTGCCCAAGCTTGCGCATAGCACTCGAAAAACTTCTTAACGTCGTCAGGGTATTTCTCGCGACATTCCTTGGCGGCCTCTTTAATCTTCCGTACCCGCTCGCATCTGCCGTCCGGTACCTCGATGATTTCCGAGCACCAGTCGCGGAGCTCCTTAATGCTCAACGTACCGATGGCTCCTTCAGTGGTGGCCATGATATTTCCTGGTACGAAGGGTTTTTCCGGGTCAATACGGCAGCCGCGGCATGGTGCCTTCGTGGTTTCCCGGCCGTAGAGAGGTATGGCGCCCTCACCCATAACTGAGCCAAGAATGCTGTCACGAAGTTCCAGCTCCTCATCCTGCCGCTCCAGTTGACTGACCACTTCATTGGCAGTGGCCACGGCGATATCTCTTACTTCTTCCTTGGTTAGCGTCATATCAGCCCTCCTTAATATGGAGAAGGTCTTTGGTTACTCTGAGAAGCCCTGGTGACATAACTTCAGAGGGCAGCCCATGAGTGTAACCGCAGCAATCTTTCTCGTTCTCGTAAACCACATGGGCATATCTTCCATCAACCCTAAGCCCCCAGGCAATCAACTTTTTACCAGCTGAACCAGAGACGATGGCCCACTCGGAATGAGGCACTATCAATTCTTCTTCCTTAACAAGCCCTGTAACATTTACTGGTGTTACCGTTGGAGTGTATCTCATATCTCCTGTTACACTCCCGCCAAACAGTATACCAGCCATGACGCAATTAGCCTTACACCTGGCCATGGTCTCTACTTCTTCTCTTGTGAGTGCCATATCAACCCTACTTTCCGGCCGCCTTATCCTCAAGCGTAAACAAGATATCATTTTCAGCCTCAACAGCAGCGATTTGAGCAGACTGCCAATCCTTTTTTCTCGCATTGTTGGCTGCTAATACTGCGCTCTCTTTAGCTGCCTCTAATGTGACATGGCAACTATTCTCTACATCGCTGATAGCTTCCAAAAATCCTGGCAATTCTTTTTCAACACCCTGGAGGTTTTTTTCATATATCTCATCGCGGAAATCTCGACCAGCATATGCCTCATTCAAAGCAGCAGACCCGCAACCACAGACTAGTTGCGGCGTTACGATCTTTTCTGCTACAGCCTTAGCTATCTCGTTTATCTCTTCTCTTGTGAGCGCCATTTCCTTTCCACCTCCTGGGCGGCCTCTTCGGCCGCCAACTTTTTCGCCTCCTCCAGGGTTATCGGTTGGCGGGCATATCCCATCACCCTTTTATCGAACTGAGTTCTTATCCGACTCACTTCAAGAGTAAGCGCTGGATATCGGTCAATGTATTTGCCCGCTTTGACGTCCTCAGGATGGACGAATGGCAGGACCCGCTCAGCAACAGCAATAGCCTCGCGATAGAGAGGCTCGGTAGTCATCGACTGAGTTTCCCTTACTGAGTCAAGCGTGTTCTGGGTATGCTTCCAGCAACACTCGACGTCGCCTCCGCAGCCCAAGCAGTTATTTTTAAGATGGCCTTCCAGGAGCCACAACTCGCCCCGGATAATGCTGTCCTGCCAAGCCATTCTTTCGGCGTCGACGCCTTCCCTGGTGGCAACAGCGGTAGAGCCACTCTGAGCCACCCCTTGAGCCTGTTGCGGAGTAATTGTCGCCTTTTTTGCTAGAGGGGCTGGATTTTCGACTTCAGTGGCTTTGAAGGTACTCATAAACTCCTGCAGTGCCTTGGTATTATCCCGCGGCGGAAACAGTACCTTCTCAAAAGGGATTCTTCTAAAAAGGTTTATACCCCATCCTAGCCAGTCCATAGCCATATTTTGATACCCCACTTTTCTTTTGTCAATACGGGCGGCGTGAGTCGGGCGAGTCATTGAGTTGAGGTGAGTCCCAAAGCGGATGAGTCGTTAGTACTCAGATTTTGCACTTGACTTTTTCAATCCGAGTTGTATAATAAACTCGTAACTCAACTCGACATCGAGTTGAGCGATAAAAAAACGGTCGGGAAACCGAAACTAAAGAAGTTTCGGCCCGGCCGTTCTTTTTTAGTTGGTGTTTCCCGACCCAGAGGAGATGTACCATGGGAACCATAAATGACGCTTTGAAGGCGCTAGCTGGCGAGCAAGAGCTGATATCAACTGCCGATCTGGCAAAGAAGTCAGGCAGTACCGAGGATACCCTGCGGAAACAATTATCAACTCTAAAGACCAGGGGCTATGTGGACGGTAATTCCAAAGAAGGCTGGATCATCACCCCAGCAGGTCGAGAATCCCTGGAACGCCAGGAGAAGATACCGGTCACCGCCAAAGATGTCGGTGCCGATACAGAAAGCAAGCTCAAATACTACGGGCAACTGGCCACCGTCACCCCTGATATCATTCTGGCAACGGTGGAGCTCATTATGAGCGGCGATCCGGAAGACCTCGAGCATGTATGGCGCTGCATGAGCGAGATGGATGTGCCTATACAGGCACGCCGGCGCTGGTTTAACCTCTGGCGGAACTATCTTAAGCAGGGGATTCCGCCCCAACTCAAGGATAAGGTAACAGGACCGACAGAGGGGGCTGCGGAGGATGAAGCTGGAGAGGTAACCGCCACGGCCAAGGATAAGGGCAGGGATTACATCATCGTTGATGACCTGCCCGTCTTCGTGGGCCCTGGAGCCGGGGATTATACTCTGAAGGATGCCAAAGACCTTCTCCAGATTAGAGCCATCCGCTCTCGGTTTGTCGGCACCCCTGGTGGCGGCGGTGGCCAAGCGTGGAACATCAAAGACCTATCGGACCTCATTGACAAGATAAACGAAAAACGGGGGGACGGGGCTGCCGCCAAGGTTTACGCCTTTGAAGAGACCGAGCAGGGGACAGTCCTCAAGGAAGTAACGCCTGGCACGCCGCTGAACTTAAACCGCTCAGGTGGAAAAAAGGACCAGCCCATGCTTATCATTGACGCCGATGGTGTTGTCCAGGAAATGAAACCCGGGCTCCATGTGGGGGCTAAGCCGGCATCCGGCAATCCGCCGCCGCAAAAGATCACCTTGGTAAGGCAGACCGACAAGGGCATGGTGAAAGAGGAATACCCAGCCGGCGAGGTTATTATCCTGAATAATCCCGCCCTGGCTGGCGGTGGGCAATCAATGCTGCCTTTCCCGGTGTTTGATAGTGAGGGAAAGCCGGTCCTTGATAGCTCGGGCAGACCGGTTTATGCCAACCTGGAGCCCACGCTGAGATGGTTGAGCTTCCAGGGCGAACAGAAGCGAGCTGACGAGCGCCAGTCGATGTTAGGAGGTCTGGTCAAGACAGTTAGGGAAAATATCCCTGATGCCATCGCAGCTATTAAGGCAGCTGCGGATGAGGCCAGGAAGGAAACCAAAGGCACCGGTGCCCTTGCCGGGCAGCCGCAGGGTTATAAGTGCGGTAATTGCGGAACCATTTTTGCTATCCCCAACGTCGATTTCGAGAAGGTGATCTGCCCAACGTGCAAGCGCGAATATACTAAAGCGGAGGTCCAGGCAGCATGAGCTTTATGGCAAGGTCGGCACAGCATTTCATGGCGGAAAAGGCAGCCCGGCAGTACCTGGAAGAGATCATGCCCGCGGGGATTGAGAATCTAAAAACCCTGGCAGAAAGCGGGCGCAGCATTTTCGCCACTTACATCAGCGGGTGCTCAGAAGAGAAAAAGAGGCAAATGAGGGAGGAGCTGGCTGCCCTCTTGAAATTCGGCGTAACCATCGATATGGTACTGGAAAAAGCGGTTAGGCAGCAACCCGAAATAAAGCCTATAATGGAGAGCATGCCCGAGTACCGAAAAACCGAGATAGAAAGGATTATGGCCTTTCTCAAGGAGTAGAGAGGTTAGGAATTTATCCCAAAAAATACAAGGCCCGCACCTCTTATGTTCTCGAAGCTCAAATTAGTAGTACTAACCTCTGGATCCTCAACTCCTTTAAGTTTGCCTTCGGAGGCTCTGTTGTTCCAAAATTGCCCCCTTCAGGTTTCAAAGGGAGGCAGTTGCCACAATGGAAGTGGACAATTGACAAAAGAAAAGCAATGCTATTCCTCGAAACTATTCTCCCCTATTTGAAATTAAAGAAGACTGAGGCTGAACTTGGTATAAATTTTCAAAAGAATAAACGCCGGGGGCCGCATGTGTCCCCTGAAGAGACAAGGGTTTTAGAGGAAGCCCAGACTATTTTAATGGCTTCTTACAAATCGAAAAAGGGTAAAAAGATGAAAGAGACCTAACACCCGCAGGGCTTGACGATGTAACTTAACTGGAGTAGCATTTAACTGTCGGCTCAAAACGGTCGGGAACTCGAGACTGAAAAAGTCTCGGCCCGACCGCTCTTTTTTTGGTAAAGGAAATCTGATGGAAATTAATCAGGGTTTGCCGCCTCCAGCGCCGGTTGGGGAATCTACACCCCCCATAGGACCACAAGGCGGCCGTGGCATCGCCGCGATCGCCGCCGGCGCCTACACAGACATCGTAGCGATTTACGGTCCTTCCGAAGCTGCCTATGGCGATACGGTAAATATCCAGGTCGCCATCAAAAACCTGGCCACCTATGCCATCTACATCGCCGCCACCGGTCGGTATAACGGGACGGATATTACCCTGAGTCCTGAATACGCCAGCGTCCCCGCTGGCAACACATATTCTTTCACCGCCTCATTCACCATGCCCAATAAGAAAATCACCCTGGATATCTGGAGCTGGTACTGGACCGGCAGCGAATGGTACCAGGATGACCACGAAGCGGTTTCAATTCAACTCAAAGCGCTTCCAAGCCCTGAATTCAGCAGTTTCGGCGTTTCGGATTACAGTAAGACGTAAAGGAGGTCATTTATGAGGAATCTATATGCTGATACGGTGGAGGGCATCATCAGCGAGGTTGAGGGTGTCGGCGTAGCCCCTTCGGGGAAACTCACCGTGATGATCGGCGACACGGTAAGAGTCACCCACACTGTCCGGTACCGCGGCAAATCAATATCCGGGAAGATTCATACCGCCTTCGGGCAAAAGGATACCACATTTAACGAAGATGGCAACAAGCAGACGGAAATTCCGGTCTCTTTCGGACCGGATAGCGATTGGAAGACGTATACCATCCCCGTGGACGTCTATATAGGCGGCAACACAGGCACTAACTACGACCTCTACTCCAAGCTGATGTCGCTGCCCGGGGTGACCGATATTTTTACCCCAACCTATTTGAACGTGCTTGATGTCATCGGCGCTCCTGAGTTCCAGGACTTCAAGATAACGGATTACAGCAAGGCGTGAAAATGAGTAATCAATACCAAGAGGTATTTCTAACAACCTATGGGCTTGAGTTAAAAGACCTTGCCTACTTTGCTGGTTTATTCGATGGCGAAGGGTGGGTTCATGCACAGATTGCAGGAAGAAAAACATCGGTCGGCTTGGCTCTAGCTAACACGAACAGAACCGTATTAGAGTGGGTTAAGCAGAGATTCGGTGGGCGGATTTACGATAAGCCAAGCAAGAAGTATAAGCATAAGCTTTGGCAGTGGCAAATGACGGGTAAGAGAACGCTGCCTTTATTAAAAGCTTTAGAACCAATCTTAAAAATCAAAGGCAATGAGCTCAGGATAGCTATTGAAATGCTCGAGTATATCCATCCTCGTGGTGGGAACGTAATCGAGCCGCAGCATTATTTCGACTTTCTACAGGGTAAGGCACTACAAATTCATAAGCTCAAGGACGCGTATAAAGTGCCAGTAAATTAGGGAGGCGGCTGCCATGGATATTGTCGGTATCGAAGTCATCCCTAAGACCGAGTCGATTGAGGTTGCACCTCCGGAGAAGCTAGAGCTCACCTACGGCGAGACGCTCCGCATTGCCACCAGCTTTAAATACAGGGGGGCGTCTAAAGAGGTCACCCTCTACGGCGCCGTTGGCAACAGAGGCGTCTTCGGTTTCGGTGAGATTATAAGCTCCGAAGCCCCTATATCGCTCCCGGAGACCCCCACTGATTTCACTCCTGTCAAAGCCTCGGTAGATATCCCGATTACTGCCGACATTGACCCGAAGACCGACTATGATATCTACTGTAAGATAAAGGAATATCCCGAGGCGGGAATGCCAGAGGTTGATGACGCCATCAATATTGTCGGCATGCCTCCGACCTTTGAGCTTCTCGAGGAAACGATTTATCCCTACGCCTACGTTTATGACGGCCCGTGTGACGTCTCAACCTTTACCTTCAAGACCGACCCGTTCACTCCAGCCAACTGGATAGCCGGCAAGTTAGCAGCCAATATC
>Ga0315310_10000187_pt1 | contig 41658 bp, 41 predicted proteins | sample TDP5_MG_FD_203630 | JGI IMG/M metagenome (GOLD analysis project Ga0315310, IMG submission 203630) | Freshwater sediment microbial communities from Lake Towuti, South Sulawesi, Indonesia - TDP5 | ecosystem: Environmental > Aquatic > Freshwater > Lake > Sediment | place: Indonesia: South Sulawesi...
GTGTAGAATTAAATACTCGTCACGACCGTTCATAATATTGATGATGGAGCGATAAAGGCGTGAAAAAAACCTTAGCCTATGTGGTGACAGCTATTCTGCTGGGCACCGTCGTCATGCTCTTTCCAGTCCTGATGCTTTACCCATCACAGATATCCACCATGCGTGGTTTGGCCCCTTCACAGGCTCCTTTACCTCCCTTTGCTCCTGAGACTTTTGAGGATACGCAAAAGTCGGCAGTGGCAGAGGTAGAGGCCGTGGGCGTGGCGCCTTTTCCTTTGAGCTTGGCGTATGCTGGTTTCATCTTTATGTTTGGCTTCGTGGTTGCGCTAGGCGTCTCACAGTACTATAAGAGAAGGATATTTTAGCGCTTTTCATCTCGTGACCACCTCACCCATTTGTCTGAAAACATAGAATTATAGATATCATCCTCTCGCTTTTTTCTCACAAAACTAGGAAATAATCTAGTAAAAGAGCCTATTGGTTGAGGGCTTTGCGGGCAACGGTTATGTAGCCCGTGTGTCCGGTCATGAGGGTTTGTGGTCGGGTCTTCCCCCTCTCAACCTGCATTCTCCGCATGAGGCACTCGATGGTGTCGATGTCCACGAATCCGTTTTCCTTCAAAGCCTCAACCGTCTTCACAACTTGGTCGATGGTGGGGCTGAAAGAGACTATGGTTCCGCTCCCCTTCAGCGCCGAGTAGGCGTGGGGGACCACCAGCCACGGGGTTGCCAAGTCTAAAATAACGGCGTCCACCTCCCTCTCCTCGATGCCCTCTGTAATATCCCTGTTTCTAAGGTCCACATACTCTGACACGCCGGCTTTCTTCAGGTTTTTGAGGGCCGTCTCCACGAAGTCTTCGCGGATCTCGTAGCTGTACACGCGTCCCGCGGGTTTAACATAGAAGGCGAGGGCACTGGTGAGGGCGCCGGTTCCTGTTCCAGCCTCCACCACGCGGCTGCCTGGACCGATCCCGCTGAACATGACAATGAGGGCGATGTCCTTCGGATAGGTTATCTGCGTTTTTCTCAGCATCTTGAAAACGTGGTCTCGCACGGTGGGCCTCAATGCCACGAACTCTACTCCCATGCTGCTTGCAATCCTCGTCCCATAATCTTTACCAATTAACTCGTCCAGTTGGATGAAGCCCTTGTGGGTGTGGAAGCTCTTCCCCCTCTCCACCGTAACCAGATAGGTTCTCCTTGGGTCGAGATAAAGCAGAACGCTGTCTCCCTCGTCAATGGTTCGAGACAAGGTGAAGCCTACCGTTTCACTAAATTTGCTGGCTAAATAATAATGTTACGGAGCCTCAACATGGAGTGTGGTAAAGTGAAGGCTTACTATTCCGGTTTGATTGAAATGCGACTTGCTAGCAATCCTGACAAAGGTTTGGTGCGTGTAGCCAATTAGAGGTTACGGCCGTTTCTTCTATCCGCATACTTCGTATTTTACTCCCCTTTCGGGTGTGACATACTCTATCTCTTTTTCCTTTAGTATGTCTGCGAGAAATCTTTCAAATGTGTGAGGATTGCTTGTGTGAACCGGAAACATTTTCCTCGGCATCAGTGCTCTAACGACCCTCCTCAAATCCATGGGAAGAGCGTGGCCGGAGGAGTGAACATGGTAGATGGGTACGCCGAAGAGTTCTAGCCAGTTTTTCAACCTTTCAAACTCGATTTCGCTCTCCTCTTCAAAGGGCTCAGAAGAGCTCAAGATGAAAACGCTGCCGGTGGTGGGCTCCATCTCGATGATTTCCTTCTCCCTATAGAAGGTTGTTAAGAGTATGTAGGCTGATTGGCGACGCTTGGCCTTCTCCTGCTCCTTTTCATACTCTAACACGTCTTTTCCAACCCTTGGTGGCTCCAGCTTTTTGTCGTCCTTCAGCGCGTTCAAGACGGTGGTGAAGGATTCAGAGGCGATGGGTATGCGCCCGGTCTTCCTTGCAACTCTGCAAACGGTCTTGATTCGGTCAATGTCGCATATGGAGGTGTTAACAATCACCAGCCCCCCACATTCCTTGACGCAGTTCTCCATGTGGCGCTCCACATCCTTCTCCGTTAGGGTGCTTACGGTATCACAAATACTGGTTGCCTCACAGATGAGCGCTTTGGCTTCTCCTGCTTCGAGGGCAGCGTGCCAAAAATGTTTCCGCATCCTCCTTCCAAAGGTGCCGTGGAGGCGGAAATCCCCGGTGTAAACGACGAGACCCTCGGTGGTGTGTATGAGAAACGCGTAGGCTCCTGGAAGACTGTGGTCCACATGCCATGGAACGACTTCGATGTTATCCATTTTAATGGGTCTTCCCGTTCGAAACGTGCGAGTGTCCAACTGGGTAATGCGCGTCAGCTCTGGGGTTTTCCTTTTTTTGCCGGTGATTCTCGCGGTAATTATTTTGTCTGCAGCTTCTCCGAGGAATACTTTAGGTCCTCCCTCTTTTGGCGGGGCTAGCCCACATAGGGCTCCATAATGATCCCCATGGGCGTGCGTCACGAAACAGGCTTCGATGTCTCTTTTAACGAAGTCTTTTCCAGGCTCCCTTAGCTCCTGGGGAATGAGTTTAACCTTAAAATAGTCGCTTACCCCCTTGGGCTGGGTTAGGGGGAAGCTGAAGTAGTTTCGCCACCTTGAAAAGTTGTATCCAAAATCGATCAATATCTTGGTTTTGTCGTCCTGAAGGAGGATCTGGTTGCCTCCGACTTCGCCTTCTACGCCCCCATAAAACGTTAAACAGACCTTCCCCATCATTCCTCACCCAGTTTTTTGCAAAGGTTTGAGATGGCTAGAATGACATGTGGAGGCGTGAAAAAGCTGAACACCTTTGTGTATCGCGCAGAACCCGCCCTTTTCACCGTTTCCCTCTTTCCTCCCGCTTCCAGGTATCCTTCGATGAACTCTCGGGCGATGAGTACAGCGGGTTCCGCGGGAGATATGGGGGAAACGTAGTGACCCGAATAATAGAGGAATTCTGCTATGTCCCAGGCTTGGTTTCCGTTTCTTGATGCTTGCTCAAGGTCGACGAAACACGTTTTTCCATCCTCTGTGACGATGATGTTTTCTGGTTTGCAGTCTCCCAAGGAAACGCCCAGCCTGTGAGCCTCCGCGATTTTTCTCCCCACTTCCTTTACCAAGGCGACTTCCCCCATGACCTTTCGCTTAGATGAAATTATGCGTTTGATGATTTCGGCAAGGTTCTCTCCCTCAATGAAATCTTCAAAAATCAGGCGTTCTTGAGGGCTCACGTAGAGAACCCTTGGAACTGAGAAGCCCTGGCTCTGTAGGAGCTGGTTTATGGCGTATTCTCTCTCCAGCCTAGACCGCCCCAGCACGGCGAAGGCCTTAGTGCCTAGAGCCCATAAGGCCAGTGGAAACCACTTGACGCCGAGCCAGTCCTTGAACTTCTTCACCACAACCCTCTGTTCCTCTTGGTCCTTCCGAAACGTGAGGAGGTAGACAGCGTTTAAAACTCCTCCTATCTCATCGATTTCCATATCTAAAACCTCTCCACTCGGAACGGTCTTTCTCACAAAGTCTTCGATGGTGGTCTTGTCTGAAAGCGCCGCAAATCCGAGGGGTGTTGATATCAGCACGTATTCCCTTGGGTCCTCGAGTTGGAAAACCAGCTCCGCGGCTTCAACCTCTCGATGGGTTCTCATGAAGATCTCTTCTTCGTGTATGAGGGGGCTCATCATTTTAGGGAAAACGCCAAGAATCTGGGGGAACGCCGCCCTCTGAACCGACCTAAGGAGAAGGGGGAGTCGATGCTTCCGGCTTCTGATGGCGTTGATGAAGCCTCGTGTGATCTTGACGTATCCGTTGGAAAAGCTTATCTGATTCTCTTCCGCCAACTCGCTGAGGGCTCTCAGGTACCCCTTCATCATTGATTCCGTATTTTCTCTCTTAACGTCTGTTCTTAGCATGTTTAGAAAGGCATAGGTTACGGGAGGAAACACCCGGGCCCTACGCATCATGGCCTCATACATGAAGTACTCTGCCTCGATGAGAAGCTCATGGGACAATTCAGGGAATTCCGAAGCGATGTTTTCCAAAAGCTCCCGGATGATCCGCTTTTTCACCTTCACCTCTTGATATCTCAAATACTCCTCGTTGACTAAGGGTTCGTAAGGAACCGTGATCTTTTCAGCCACAAACTCCCCGAGCCAGCCTTGCTCCACGTCCCTTTCAAAGATCCTCTGATCGACAACCAAAATGAAGGCGTTAATCCCATTCAAAGGCTTAAGATGACCCTTCAGTCTAGGCCGGTAGTTGCGAAGTACAAGCAAAACGTTCAGGTCACTTTTCTCATCGGCATATCCACAAACCCAAGGACCGTACAGACTTACGGCAACGATTCCACGAGAGCCAGCAACGTCCCTACACACGCTTAATGCACTTTCTCTCGCGCCCTCATTCAGATGCTGAGTGATCATCGCCTCCTTCCCCAGCGTTTTAACCACAGGGGACCTCCGTTACAATGATCTCCCTTTTCTTTTCCTCTTTTTTGGGTTTGATCGGTTCAACAACCCCCTCTACCCTTCTTTCTTCTCCAGGACAGTTGTGTTCTTCTGGGAGGCGGTGACTCTCACAGTACCAGCCCTCGCACCTGTAGCATCGGTATGGTAAAGGGGTTGGCTTTAGGCAATAGTTGCAGTGGGATGAGGCGTAACCCATCTTCGCCACCTGAATCTTGGACTTCGGGGCGAGCTTCGACAGGATTTTCCTTGCCACCTCGAGGCACTTCTCTTTAGGCTGATGGTCAGGCAGAACTATCAATATCTCGTCTCCTCGCTGAATGATCGTGTATCGATAGCCCTCGATGTTTCCGTCCCCAATGCCCCTAGCTCGCTCACGCAAACCTAACTCGCGAATAACAATCCCCCAAGGCAATCCCAAAAGCAAGGCCCTGAAAATCAGGTTAGACATAAGCCTCTGCCCACATTTCATGAGGCTCACCCCTCTTAAAAACGTCTTCATTAAAAACTCTTGAACCAGCTTTTGTTTCCCTTCCTCGATTGCGAAAACTTAAGAGTTAGAAACTATAGGGCGTGAATTAAGTTTTGAAAGCCCGATTTACGATGTTTTTCTAACACCTTGTGGTATGCCCTTAACGCTTTTAGTGCCCTCTTGGCCTCTAAGCTGCTCAATTCGAATAGAGAGAAAACCTTAAAAACAGGGGGGATTATGCAGGTATAAAATCAGTTTCGCATTTAGGCACACTAGATGATAAACCGGGGTACAACAGATATATAAAACATTTAAGACAAATTAGCACAGGTGAGCTCGATGTCTTACTTTAAAAGAATGAGCACTGAAGCGAGGTTAGCTTTAGCGGCTACCATTATTGTCATAATCGTGGTTGCGTCTCTGGTAAGTTACTGGTATGTTCTTAGGCCTGTTACTCTGCCTTTGCGAGCCAACGTTGGCCTTATTGAGATATACGGCGAGATCTACGAGGAGGCTCGTGACCGCATAATCAAAATGGTGGACTACGCCTTGAGGAACGAGACAATAAAAGCGGTTGTCCTGAGGATTGACAGCCCTGGAGGATCAGTTGATGCAGTCGAAGAAGTATACCTGAGCTTGCTAAGGCTCAGGGCTCAAAAGCCGGTTGTCGCGTCGATAGTTGGATACGGGGTTTCCGGCGGCTATTACATAGCCATAGCGTCAAACCTCACATACACAACGCCGGGGTCGCTGGTGGGAAACGTGGGTGTTATCTGGGGACTCCCATACAGGCTGTTTCCCTCCGAACGATATGTAGAGACAGGCCCCTACAAGGTCACCGGACTCTCTGAGAAGGAATTCGCCTTCAAGCTTCAAATGGTGCTAGAAAGCTTCTTAGATGCGGTGATGGCTGAAAGGGGTGAGCGCCTTCGCCTCAACAGGACCGAGCTGTCGAAGGGGCTGGTGTACCTCGGAATGGAGGCCGCTCAAAACGGGCTTGTCGATGGGATAGGCTCGACGCTTGAGGCCATCGAAAAGTCAGCAGAGTTAGCGGGAATCAAGGAGTACGATGTTGTAAGAGTCAACGAAATGGTTAATGCCCCTCCGCTCACAGGAGCGCTTAACGCCTCGAGCATAAGAACCGAGGAGGACCTGGACCTTCTGCAACCACCGCCGGCCTTCCACTACATATATCTACCAACCATGTCCCCTAAGCATGCTAAAACTAATGGCGTAAGGGGCTTATCAACGAACTCGAGCAGAAACGCATCATCGGCCGACGACGGGAAAGTCATACTCATCGACAACTCGCACGAGAATGCTTTCTACGGGGAGGAGTTAACCATACTCCTATCTGAGGTCGCTTCAAGAAACTACACTGCAAGGTATTTTGAGGCCGGAGAAGACCTAGAGGAAAAGCTCAATCAAACCAGATCCTTTGTGGTGCTATCACCCCAAGTTCGTTTCTCGGGCAACGAGATCGACTCGGTAAGGAAGTTTGTTGAGAATGGTGGGAGGCTCCTCATGATACTAGATCCGACGAGGGCTCTCAGCGATCCCATAAACTCTTTGGCAGTTGAGTTTCGGGTAGTCTTTGGTAATGGATTTCTCTACAACCTAGAGGAATACTACGGTAATTATAGGAACCTTATCATAAGCGACTTTAAGGAATCCAACATAACTATGGGTCTAAAGACCCTAGTGCTCTACACAGCAAGCCACATCTACTCTAACAACCAGGTTGCATTTACAAGCGATAAAACGTTCAGCTCGGAGGGCGAGCTGGCCAAAAAGTTCTCTCCGATAACATTCCTGTCAGAGAGGGGAGTCTTAGCGATTGGCGACCAAACATTCCTAACAGAGCCCTACTGCTACATCGAAGACAACCAAAAACTGGTCTCAAATATAGCCGATTTCCTAACGAGAACAAGCGGGTAGTGGGTGCACGCATGGAAGAGCACTGATAAGAAAACTACAATCTCCCTTGCAAACCAGCTCTATTAGCTTAAGCGTTTTTTAAAGAACCTTTCGCGGTATCCAGAATATACTTCCATCAAGTGTTTACATTTGACACATTTTAGCCCTGTCCTTAGCTTTTTTATTTAACAATCAGCGCGTGATTAAAAACAACGCTAACAAGCATGCATGCAAAGCCGTCTTCTTAAAGCGTTTAGCCAATTTTTTGGTGGTGCTCACGTGTTTTGAGACGCTTGGTCGATGGATTTTCGGGCATAAGAAGAAGGAGGGGGGCTGCTATAACGCTTAAATACCTCGTTCTATTTGTCTCTCCCGCGTGGTGATTGCTTATGACTTCGAGTCGTGGACCTGCTGTAAGATTAAGAGGAGTATCTAAGCGTTACGTCGACATCGTGGCCGTTGGCTCCCTCGATTTGGATGTGGAATTCGGAGAAATCTTCGGTCTCTTGGGTCCCAACGGCTCGGGAAAATCGACCACCTTGAAGATAATTTTGGGATTGGTCAAGCCAGACTCCGGGTCTGTGAACGTTTTAGGTGTAAAAGCGGAAGAGGATCCCGTCGCGGTGAAGAGGCAGGTGGGGTATGTTCCGGAGTCTCCGCGCCTCTACGAGTTTTTGACGGGGATAGAATACCTCGACTTTGTTGGTGATATTTACGGAATGAGCGCGGAAGAGAAGAGGGAACGAATCAACGAATACTTGGAAGCCCTCGAACTGGAGGGTAGAGAGGGTGACATGATAAGTGGATACTCTCAGGGGATGAAGCAGAAGATCACCCTCATCTCGGCCTTCATACACAAACCGAAACTGCTGCTCTTAGACGAGCCGTTAAGCGATCTAGACCCCAGGTCGGCCAGGATCATAAAGGATCTCCTCCACGAGCTATCCTCACGAGGTGTAACCACAATCATGTCAACCCATGTTCTGGAAATCGCCCAAGCCATGTGTCACCGCATCGCCATCATGTTTGAGGGAAGGTTATTGACTTTAGGCAACATGGAGGAGCTGAGGCGGGAGGCGAGGCTTCCGGGATCAGGTCTGGAAGACATTTTCTTGAAACTCACCGGGACAGAGGATGTCAGAGCCGTGGTCGAGGAGCTTCTGAAATGAACTGGAAGAACGTCGTTCAGCTGATAAGCGTCGATGTCAAATCCGGCAGGCTGATTAGGGGTCAAAGTTTCAGGAGGTATCGTGAGAGCAAACTCTTTCAATACGTGTTGTATGGGGGAGCCTGCGTTCTTGGATTGGCGATAGGATTGGTCGTCGGTAACTTTTACAACGGAGTGACTGACCCTGAGATGAGGGCTCTGTTCCACCAGGGCGCCTTGAACTTTTTCCTATCCCTTCCCACTTTAATCCTCATTTACAGTCTGGTCTTCACCATGATGGGGCAGATGCAGCGGATCGGGGCGAAAGCCTCAATCCAGCCGCCTTACTGGCTGCCTATCACTTGGGAAGAACACACTCTTGCCTCCACCTTAGCCAATCTCATGGGCTTCTCTTTGGCTTCCATCATTCTAATTGGTACAGGCATAGCTGTGGCCTCCATCTTTTTGGACGAGGTGCCTTTAGCTGTCTTTGCGATTTTTACTTTGCTGGCGAGCGCCTTCTTGGCTAGCACAACCACAGAGATTTTCAGAGTTCTGCAGGTGAGACTCATAGGAGCCGTTTACAAGTCTTCTGGAAGGGCGGCTGTTTGGGTGAGATTCCTTGGTTCCCTACTCTTTTTGATTGCTTTCTACGTGGTTTGGTTTGCCCTCACGTCTGGCGCTGGCACCATCGCCCTCATTGAGATGTTTGCTGGTGCCCAGGAGTCGGTTTGGTTCGTTCCCTACGTCTGGTTAGGGGTGGCTTTGGCTTCTTTTATGGGTGGACTGCTGGCGCAAACCATTATGTTTTCGCTGGCTTCTCTTCTGTTTATTCTCGTTCTCTTCTATGTGGCGGTCAGGCTTAACGCTAGATTCGGGTTGTATGAGCCTCCAGCAATAACTGTCTCTAGAGGAGCTTACGTTCCAAAGGTTGGTCTCTTAGGAAGGCTTGGTTTTTCCTCCTTGGAGGCTGGTGTGATAAGGAAAGATTTCAAGGCCTTTACGAGACGACGGGAACTCATGTACATTTTCATAATGCCCCTCGTGTTCATACTTATGCCCCTAATGCAGTTTTCGGGGGCCATGGGTCGACCTGTACCGCCGGAGGCTTCCACCTTCCTGTTTGCCTGGGTTCTCTTGATCCCTGGAGCTATAATGGCTGTGATGTTGGGCCTCATGATGGTCGGTGAGGAAGGGGGGTCTATATGGCATTTCTATTCATCGCCGATCACAGCGCAGAGCCTCGTTAAGTGCAAGTACGCCTTTGTAACAATCTTTTCATGTGTAGTAATGCTTGTGTGCGGTGTTGTGGGTATTCTAGTCGCCCGTCCATCACCCAGCATCGCCGCCGCTTCCTTAATCGAATCGATATTCTTAATCTTCGCTCTAGGCGCGGTTTCTCTCAGGGCAGGGGTCAGAGGCGCCGACTTCGTCGAGGTCCCAAGACCGAGAATGATCAGACCTATGACGGCTCTCGTCAATGTGATCGCGTGTTTTGTCCTAGCATCGGCGATACTCTCGCCTCTCATCCCGTATGGTGTTGCAACGATGGGTCTACCCTTGCCCCTACCGAAAATTGATCTCCACATTGCGCTCTTGGTGAGTGGGGTCATAGCCTCCGCCATAACCTACGTGTTCTATAGGATGGCGGTGAAAAGCACTAAAGAGTTTCTGGTGAAGGCCGAGGCTTGACGTAAACGCTGACAGAGGGAAGTTGTGAAAGGCCGGGTGGCTTGTCAGTCGCGTTCCATGATTTTTATGTAGGCAGCAGCACCGCTTACCGTGAATATCGTCGAAAAAACCAGTAGATTTTGTAGTAGATCAGTGGTGAAGGGCGGGCTGCCTAGGAGGTATGATCTGATGAGGTCGGCGCCAGAGCTTAGGGGGTTGAGTTGAGCAAGCAGGATTAAGGGCTGAGGCAGGACCCCCTGAATGGCTTTTAGGGGGTAGAAGACGGTGCTGCAGAAGAAGAGCAGGTAGTAGATGACCCCCCTCGCGGTCACGAACTTTTCAAAGCTCTTGGTGGAAGCGGCGATGGCGATGCTTAGGCCAGATGTTCCAACGACTAGAAGAAACATGGCTCCAAGGATGGTGAGGAGCTGCAACGGCGTTGGAAACCCTAGGAAAATGAACGTGGTTAGGAGGAGGGGAGACATGTAGATCATTCCCCTTAGGCCTCCGCTGAGCATCCTCCCCGACGCCAGTTCCCGTCGTGTCATGGGCAGGCTGAGCATGTAATGGGAGAAGTTGCGACGTACCTCCCAGTTGATCTCCCTCCCGATGGTGAACGCAGCGGCGAAGGAGGCCGTTATGGTGATCCCTGGCGAGAAAAACTGGAAGTAATTAAGGATGATGTTGGGGTTCACCATCTTCGTGAACACCATGGCCATGATGAAAAGGTCTGCGAGGTTCATGCTTATCAATCCCAGCATCCACCATTTGTAGCGCAGAAACCTCCTGAAATCATATTCCAAAATATGGAGGATTGCCTTCATGATTCTCCTACTCCCAGCCTCCCCCCTCCAGCCTCTTTTCATAGATGGCGACGCCGAGGAAGGTGAAGGTGAAGAAGAACAGAAACAGTCCGATGATCGCTGTTAAGGGATTAGTGAGATAGATCGATTCCAGTCCTGCCCCCCACCGGAAAAGGTCGGAGGCAAAGGTCAGCGGGTTAACCCCGGCAATCGCGGAGTAGAGGTTGGGCATGAACGCCCTCGGATAGAGGGTTGTGCTCAGTCGGATGATGAGCGCGTCTAAGACCCCCAGAAGGATGTCGTACTTGTCGTGCGACTTGATGCCCACCGCGATCGCGATGCTCATCCCGGAAACCCCGAAGGAGAAGAGAAAAAGCGACGCGAACGCCACTAGAAAGTTTAGGGGATTGGCGATCCCTATCATGGCGAGGGCCACTCCCAGCAAAGGACCAACATAAACAAAGCTCCTTATGCCCCCTCCGATGGACCTGCCCAACACCATCTCCTTTCTAGAAATGGGAAGACTGAGCAGATACTCGACAACCCCGTGCTCCGCCTCCTCGAAGATATCGTAGCCGATGAACATGGCGGTGGAGTAAAGCAGCATCATAACAACTCCCGCTACGTAATAGTTGTAGTAATTCGGCACAATAACCATGCGAGAAGAAATCAAGCCAAAGAAGGTGACCTGCGCCACAAACCATATCGCCCTCATAATTAGAAGAAACTTGTATCGAAGGAACGTTCGAAGATCTCGCTCGACCACTAGCCATACCTTGGTCATCCACTCACCTTTGCGGGGTTCTTATCTGGGCCATTTCTATCGTGAGACCCGTGTAATGCAGGAATACGTCGTCGAGCGAGGGTTCGGTCATGTTGATGGAAGAAATCGATGAGCCTCTTTCAAGGAAAATCCGCATGATCTGAGGCATGACCTTCTCAGCTTGATTAAGATAAACCCTCAGGTGACTTGGTTCGATGAGTATAACGTCGGCGACTTCCTTAACACCCTTCAAATCCTTTAAGGTCCTCTCCGCCACTTCACTCTCTAACCGAATCTCAACGATGTCTCCGCCCGGTATGCTGTCCTTAAGATTTTTAGGAGTGTCACAAACGAGTAACCTGCCCCTATGCATGATCGCCACGCGATCCGAGAGCTGATCAGCCTCATAAAGCTCGTTGGTAGCCAAAAGAATGGTGGACCCCTCGTCTCGCAGGGCTCGAATCATGTTCCAAATCTTGTGTTTACCCACCACGTCTATCTGTGAGGTGGGCTCATCGATTATCGCTATCTTAGGCCTCTGTATCAGAAGCTTTGCGATCTCGACCCTCTTTTTCGTTCCTCCTGAGAGGTCGTGAACGCTCTTATGCCTATCCTCCCACAAGTCGAGCTCTTCCATTACCCATCTCACTTGCCGCCTTCGCTCAGAGGCGGAAAGACCGCAAACCTTCGCGTGCCAGTTCAAGACATCCCAAGATGTGCTAATCCAAAGTAGCTTCGGCTCTTGAAAGGACATTCCAATCAACCGGCGAGCCTTATCCGGCACGCTTCTTATATCATACTCACCAATGATCGCGGTTCCTTCGGTGGACTTGATGACGGTTGTGAGCATGAGGAGAGTGGTGGTTTTCCCAGCCCCATTCGGGCCAAGTAAACCAAAGATCTCCCCTTCTTCAATCTCGAGACTCAAATGATCCACTGCCGTAACCTTTTCAAATCTCCTTGTGAGGTTTATGAGGCGGATGATGGGCAAGTTCTACACCGAAAGGATGTCTCTGAGACCATAATCTCGATGGCAAAGATACATGATGTGATGCGCAGATAAATGTATCGCAGGATTAATCGACAAGCCCTCTGATAAAGCTTAAATAATCGCCTTAAGCTTTCTCAAATTAAAAATTGGTGAAAGATTTGTCTAAGCCATTTTTTAGAAGAAAGCTCTTTAAAGTTGAGGCTGCGTTAACTTTTCGAGACGTGATTCTTCTTCCCGGCTGGACCGAGGTGGATCCTGGGGAGATTGATGTGCGAACTAAAGCTACGATAAATTATGAATTGAACATCCCTTTGATTTCATCTCCCATGGACACGGTCACCGAAAGCGAGATGGCGATATCCCTCACTAGACAAGGCGGCTTAGGAGTTCTTCACAGGAATTGCTCCATTGAGGAAGAGGTCGAGATGGCTAAGCGGGTGAAGAAAGCTGAGGCCTTCGTCATTAGAGACGTGATCACGATTGAGCCGGGTCAAACCGTGGCCTTCGCCCTTGAATTGATGAAAAAGCACAGCATCTCTGGCCTTCCAGTGATCGAGGGGGGAAAGCTCATCGGAATCGTCACCGGGAGAGACGTTCGATTCTCAGACCTAAGCCTAAAGGTAAAAGATGTGATGACAAAGGATGTGATTGTGGCTCGCGAGGGAATCACCATCGAAGAGGCGAAGGAAATTTTGCAACAACATCGAATCGAGAAACTGCCCGTTGTAGACGATCAAGGAGCAATACGCGGCTTGATCACCGTCAAAGACATCACGTTGAAGGGAAAGTTTCCCGACGCCGCTCGAGACGAGAAGGGGCAACTGCTCTGTGCAGCAGCAACCTCTCCCCTCGACTTTGAGCGAGCAAAACGACTCGATGAGTATGTGGACATTCTCGTAATAGACGTGGCCCACTTCCACAACAAAAACTGCTTTTCCGCAACCAAGAAAATGCTAAAGGAGATTGAAGCCGATGTCGTGGTCGGAAATATTGGAACATATAAGGCAGCTGAAGACGCCATCACAAAGCTCGAGGGAATCGCCGGTCTCCGAGTTGGGATAGGCTCCGGCTCCACCTGCACAACCATGGAAATGGCGAGGGCGGGCTCTCCCACCCTCTACGCAACCGCCCAAGCCTCTGACGCTGTAACAAGCTATGGCGCTAATCTACCAATTATCGCTGATGGCGGGGTAAGAAACCCTGGCGATGTTGCGGTGGCACTCGCTGTCGGCGCCTCCACAGTCATGATGGGAAACATTTTTGCAGGCTGTAAGGAGGCTCCGGGAGAGCTCGTGGCGATAGGCGGACGCTACTACAAGCAGTATCGAGGGATGGGAAGCCCATCCGCCAGAGCCAAGCGCTTCGCCATTGACCGCTACCAACCCGCGAAGGGAATCCCAGAGGGAGTGGAGGGATGGGTCCCGTATAGAGGAGACGTAGCCAGCGTCGTGCAAGAATTCATCGGAGGACTTCGAGCCGCCATGGGATACGCAGGCGCCAAAACGATTCAAGAACTGCAGAGAAAAGCTAGACTGGCAGTGTTGACCGAATCCGGCGTAAAGGAGGCGATGCCTCACAGCATTCTGCTTCCATCCGAAAGAACCTTAGAAACCATGTAACCATATCTCCTACAAAAACACCGCTAAGAATGTTAAAGCCAATGAGCCCTCAGTTGAAAAGAAAACCGGCTAGGATTGCAGTCAGCGTCTAATATTGCCGTTATCGTTAAGGAAAAAGTATCGAGGAGAAGCATTCTCAAGTCCGCGTTGCCATCAGACCTAAAGATTTTCTTCACAAAAACATCTAACCCAAGTTTCATCTCGCCAAGATATCCAAAGCCGTTTTTTGAGCCCTCTCCATGACAGCTTCCTCATCGAGTGTCTTCACTTCCCGCCCCTCCATCAATATGTTTCCATCAACAATGATCGTGTCCACATCGCTCCCACGAGCCGAGTAAACGAGGTTGGCGTACAGATCGTGCACAGGCATCAAGTGAGGCCTTCTAAAATCTATCAAAATAATGTCAGCTCTTTTTCCGACCTCCAACGAACCTACGGCTTTTTCAAGTCCCAGAGCCCTAGCCCCATCCACTGTCGCCATTTTCAAAACCCTCTGAGCCGGCAAAACCGTGGGGTCCATATAATGGACCTTTTGAAGGAGGGCGGCAACCTTCATTTCCTCAAACATATCCAAACTATTGTTGCTGGCAGGTCCATCCGTGCCGATGCCCACAGTTATTCCAAAACCCATAAGGTCCTTGATTTTAGAGACACCTAAACCAATCTTCATGTTAGCAACCGGATTGTAGGACACCTTAATGTCACGCTTAGCCATCAGCTTCATCTCCTCGTCGGAGAGGTGTATACAGTGAGCAGCGAGGACGTCCGGCTTCAAGAAACCTATGCTTTCCAAAAGCTCAATCTCAGTGAGACCGTATTTCTCCTTCACCAATTTCACCATCTCCTTTGACTCCGCTAGGTGCATGTGGATGCCAACATTGAGTGCCGACGCTGTCTCTCGAATCTTCGTCAAGAGGTTAGGGCTGCAGGTGTAGGCTGCGTGAGGACCCAGGCGGATGCTAACCCTTCCATTGGCATATCCATGAAATTTTCGAGCGATATCCATACTCTCTTTTAACATTCTCTCCCCTCTTTTGCTCATTTCTCCCTCGATGATCCCCGGAGCCAGTACCGCTCTTAACCCGGCTTTCTCAACGGCCTTCGCCACCATTTCCTCGTGAAAGTACATGTCAGCGAAGCACGTGGTGCCACTCTTAATCATCTCAAGACAGCCAAGAAGAGTCCCATCATAAACATCCCCAGCCTTGAGCTTCGCCTCCAAAGGCCATATAGTCTCGCTTAACCACTTGCTTAGCTCCTGATCTTCCGCTATTCCTCGAAAAACCGTCATAGACAGATGGGTGTGGCAATTTATCAAGCCGGGTGCGGCCACCTTTCCACGACCGTCTATCGCCTTCTCAGCCTTTATTGGAGGAGCGCCAGCCTCCCTTCCCACGTAACTTATCCCGCCATTTTTTGTTGCAACAAGACCCCTTTCCATAATTCCCTTACCGTTCATTGGAAGAATGGTGCAGCCACGGATTAGAATGTCAGCCTCCAAAGGAGCCACCATCTTAATGTAATAAATTGTTGCTTGCAAATTACATTATCGGAGCCTTCTAAAATGAGGGTTTATAGATATCCTTATACGAGAAAGGGGGCTGAGTTTGGGTCCAGTTTCACAACTGGTATATCCTAAGTTACAGATACAATCAACCATGCTGGAAGCCGATCCAAACATGGATAATATATTCTAGTTCAAAATTCAGCGTTTTTCGGAGTTCTGGGTGGTTTAACAAGGCCCCTTAAAGATGGTTGTCAAGCGTGAACTTGCCGAACCCGATTGTCAGTTTTCGATATATCTGGTTCAGTGAATCTTCGGTGCAGTTCAGCAGGTCTGAGCCTTGAGTTGTGATGCAATACACTTTTCTCGGTCGATCATTCTCTAGGTCCCAGTGGCTTTTGATGTATCCCTTTTCTTCAAGAGCGGAAAGAAGTGGGTAAATCGTGCTGGGGCCAAAGTATACCCCAAAATTCTTTCGAATATCCGAGATGATTTGATATCCATGCATGGGACGACTGCTCAAAAACTGAAGGACTACGAGATCGAGGAGCCCCCTCATGAGTTTCGTCTGAATCTTCCTCTGCTTCTGTCCCCTCATTTTCAATTTCCTCCTGTAGTTTTGTTAAACAGTTTTCACGTTGCACCCATATACAATATGTCCTTTTTCGTACATATCTACTCCTTTTATGCACGAAACGTGAATATAAAGGTTTATGTGAACTCAAGGCATATCTAAGCATATAAAACCATTTAAGTAGTGTATACCTAAATAGAATCAAGGTTTTACCTTTGAGTAGAAAAAATCAGATAAAGAACCAACGGAAAGTGGGATGTTGACCGAAACATACATAAAAGAGTTTGGGGAGCGGTTTGCAAAAGATTTTCTAGACATACTCGTGCTTAGACTCATTCAGAGGGAGCCCACGTGGGGTTACAAGATCATCAAGAAAGTAGAAACGTTATTTAACATCAAGCTTAGACACGGAGCCCTATACCCTCTCCTCAACGCATTAGAGGCCAAAGGATTTCTCAAGAGCAAAGAAGAAGTTCGGGGGAGGAGAGTGAGAAAAGTGTATGAAATCACCCCAAAGGGGGTGCAACTCGTTGAATCTTACTACAACTTTTTGAGAGAACAACTACAAATGCTGAACATTAAAGGCCAGGAGACTCAAAGATGAAGTGTGCTCCAAAGAAACGAAAAAGTGCCAGAGAGGATATAACGGAGCGGGTAGAGAAAATCCTCAACGAGAGAGGAAGCAAAGCTTTGGAAGCGGCGAGAAACGAGATCTTGCAAGAGAAAATCGAGTGCGAAGAAGCCCGTGAGGCCTTAACCTACTTCATGACCCAGTATTGGCACGATGTATTTGGGCCGGCCTTACTTTCTCTTGCTTGCGAAGCCGTCGGAGGAGATCCCGACATAACAACACCCATAGCCATCCCGATGACCTTGATAAGCGGAGCCATAGACATACACGACGACATCATCGACCAGTCAAAAAATAAAGGGCTCCGTCCCACGGTTCTTGGGAAGTTTGGCAAAGATATTGCTTTGCTCGCTGGAGACGCACTTTTATTCAAAGGCTTTAAACTACTGTACGAAGCGGTTGAGAAAGGGATTCCCGCTGAGAAGGTAACAGCCATCCTTGACATTATTAAGAAAACGTTCTTTGAACTAGGGGATGCGGAAGCTTTGGAGCTCCGTTTTCGAGGGAGAATAGACGTTACACCGGAGGAATATCTTTATGTGGTGAGGAAGAAGGCGGCCGATGTGGAAGCTCATACGCATATCAGCGCCATTTTTGGCGGGGGTTCAAAGGAAGAGATTGAGGCTCTAAGAGAATACGGCAGGCTTCTGGGCATGATGATGATATTAAGGGACGACTTGCTAGATATGATTGACTTTGATGAGGCTGTGCACAGATTCAAAAAGGAGAGCCTACCCCTACCGATACTTTACGCCCAGCAGAACCTTGAAATCAAACCTGTGCTTACTTCGATTCTTCAGAAAAAATTGATGAGAAAAAAGGACGCGAAGGCGATCTTATCGACCACTGAGAAGGCAGGAGGAATAGATTGCTTTAAAAAAATGATGCAAGAACTTGCGTCAAACGCTTGCGAAAGTATAAATTTACTTAGATGTAATCAACAATACTTAAAACTTCTAACGAAGTCCGTAATTTTGCCTCTTGATGAGTGGCGAAATCTAGCTATTTCCACCTTCGAACAGGTACCTTAACGCGGATTTTCTTTGTCTTGGACAATTTAATCACGGGTTTATTTGTTGTACAGATAGACATATAAATCTTGTTGTACACATCTACAGAATCTAAGAACCTATATTTAGTATCTAAATTTTCAATTCTTAATCCTTAATTCATTGGATATTCATTGTAAATTATAAAGCAGGGTAAAGAATGCTTAGAGAACCCTCTGAGGAAACCAGTATCGCTCGAAAAGACTTTTTCACAGCTTCCTTTCTAATATTTAACGCGCTCTTATGGTATTATATGAGTAAAAATGCAGTGATAGACAGCCTTCTGAGCATTCTTAATGTTACATATACACAAAATATTATTATTTTGACGGCTTGCTATGCAGCAATCATTGTATCTGGCATAGTTGGCTCGATTTTGTCAAGCAAAATAAGCAGACTCAAATTTCTTTATTTCTGGATGATTTTAGGTGCAGTTTCGTCGTCATTGCCCGTCCTGTTTAGTGGTTTTACCGTGACACATGCTCTGGTAATCAGCATTCTCTTAGGGGCTTCATTTGGGTTAGGCATACCTTCGTGTTTCGCTTATTTTGCAGATTGTACACTTATTGAAAATCGAGGAAAAATCGGCGGTATAACACTCTTATTCACCAACTTAAGTGCCCCTCTTTTTGTAATTTTATGTGGTATGTTTGATTTGAAGGTGAACTCATTGATTTTCGTTGCATGGAGAGCATCCGGATTGATTGCATTTTTCTTCTTGAAACCCAAAGAAAGAATTATTTCAGAAACAAAAAGAAAAACTACCTTCATATCGATTCTTCGTAGCAGATCTTTTATTCTCTTTTTTATTGCTTGGTTAATGTTCAATCTTATAGATAGCTTCGAGACACCAATTCTAGATCATATTTTCGAGGATTTTCAGTATATATTAATTGCACCGGTAATTGGTAGCTTTTTCACCTTGATTGCAGGGTTGCTGTGCGATCAAGTTGGGCGAAAGCTGGTAGTGCTCTATGGTTTTGTTAGTATGGGAATCGCTTACGCAATAATAGGCATCGCCCCAGCCGCGTTGTTTCCTCGGTATTTTTTTCTCACCACTGAAAGCGTATCATGGGCGATATTCTACGTAACCTTTCTTTTAATATTATGGGGAGACTTGTCCCAGCCGGGCAATAGAGAGAAGTATTATGTAATCGGCGTGGTCCCCTCTTTTCTTACCGAGATAGTTAGCACGCTTTCAACTTCGTACGTATTGCAGATTCCACAGACTAGCGCCTTCTCGTTGGCTAGCTTTTTCCTCTTCTTGGCGGTCTTACCCCTGCTATACGCCCCTGAAACCCTGCCTGAAAGGAAGATTGAGCTTAGGAGGCTCAGGAGGTACGTTGATGAGGCGAAGAAGCTTCAACAAAAATATGCGGAGAAAACTGCTAGGAAATGAGGCTTCCCAAAGGACATCAATTGTATAACTGCAAATCAAAGTCACGGAGAGCTTAAAGTTCATGAATGAAATTAATGTTAGAAAAATGCTGAGGGAACATGGCTATTCTGATAGGGTCATCAAAAACATACTTGCGTGGTATTTAAAATAATTGATTTTCTCACCGGGGTACAAGTGTAGCAACCGCTTTGGTCTTAGAGAAGACGATATGTATCCGTGAATAATGATGTTTTCCTCGGCCTTTCTTGTGCTCACGGCGTGTATGAACGTCAACAATGCTTAAGAAAAGATCACATGAAAGGACGTTTAAAGGCTAGAAGTGTCCGATTTTTGTGGCTATTCCTTCCAGAATTTTTACTAAGGGGTGGTCTAGTCTTTCGGTTGCAAATATTTGTGTTCCTCCGGCTCGAAGTATGTCGCAGAAACAGGGGATCATATCTAGTAGGGGGAGGTCATAGGCGGTTATGAGTTGTTTAGACAGCTTCTTTCTTTCGGTTTCGGACGATTGAATTTCGATGGGCACCTTGTTTATTATGAGAGCGGTCTTCTTGTTGAAGAGTTCGTAGAGTTCATGGATCATTCGTTGGGTTCCCTGTATGTCTGAAGCATCCATGCTCGTGATCACTAGCACAACGTCAGCGCTAACTATGGCGTTTATGGATGAGTATTGGAGTCCAGGGCTCGTGTCAAGGATGACGTAGTCAAGCTGCATGTCGTTGAGGAGCGACGCTTTGAGGGATAAGAGCCGTCCTAAAGCCTTCATCTCCCACTTTCGATCATTCGCCAACATCTCTCGAATGGCTTCGGTGGTGGGGTTTGCCAGCCCGACCAAAAATCTTCCTTTTCCCGAATACGCCTGGGTGAGATCAATTAAAACCTTTTTGATTTCACAAGCGCCGTTGAGATAGTCGTTTAACCAGTATTCAGTGCTATTGGTTTTGAAGGCGGCATGAAGGCTTGGGGCACGGAAGTCCAGATCTAATAAGCCGACGCTTTCCCACCTGTTGGCATACATTGCGGCCAAGTTGATGGAGAGCAGCGTCTTACCCGTTCCGCCTTTATAGGAGTGGAGCGCTATGATTTTTCCCACATCCACCACCTTAGATTTCTTTCTCAACATAGAAGTAGGCCTTGCGTCCCCTTCTCTCCTTTTTTAAGTATCCCATCAATACCAGCTGGTTCAAATAGCCGCTTTCAACCGCCCTCGCCCGTTTTGTTTGTTCAGCCACTTCCTCAGCTGTTGCGTTACCAAGTCTAGAAATGGTCACCGCTGTCTTTCTTAGGTGATCAGGCAAAGAGAGCAAAGTCATTACGTCTAAGACATCAGGTATGCCTTGATTTGCCTTTTCGCCGTGTTTTTGTAGTTCGATCATTACCTCCATTTTTTCGTTTAGGCGATCAAGGCCTTCCTTTATCTTCACTAATATTTGGGTGGCGTTTCTCTCAATGGTCCTTGACGTTGTCACGGTTCAGATCTCCCAAGGTGTATGACATAACTACACAAATGTAGGAGCAAGTGTCTATTAAGTCTTACGATACAATTGTCCATATTTCTGATGAAACGATGACCAAAACAGATGCTGCCCAACTATGCCCTCGCACCCTACTTTGCCTTTCCCCATGCCAAACCAGAAATCACGATAAAGAGTATGGCAAACCAGAAAAGGCGCAAAAGTGTTTGAACGGCAAAGAGTACCATTTTTTCAAACAATGTCAACATCCAGAATATTGCACCTTCGACATCGCTTATAAGCCGTGTTTCAACACCAGAAATATTCCAAGAAGGAAACTAATGCAAAATCAACGAAAGTCACTTTCGGTGACGAGCAATTGCGTAGGGCATCTGATAAATGGATCTAGTATTCCACTTTGGTTTAAGTTGAGAAGTTAACTCTTTAAGGAAATATGAGCGATAGAAAATCTAAAGAAACGTATGTGAATCCTTTGATGCGTGCTCGGCTAGTAAAGCGATGGAGGGAGGCGGGAACGGGCTTCCTCAATGATTGGGAGTACGACTACGAGTTCCCTAAAGTACTTGAGTACGGTTCTGCCTCGATCGGTGATGGCATAGACGATTCTTTTTTTCCCAACAGTTCTTTCTTCCACGAGGTTTTGCTTGATTAAAAATTCTAAGTATTGTTTTAGGACGCTGCAGTTGACGTTGGCCTTATACATGATGTGAGTGAGTTTTAGGGGTCCGTGGCGCGATAGAACTTTGAGGATGTCGATGTACATCTCAAGTTTGGATCTTCGCATGTTCAGGCCCCTTTCCTTGTTATTTTTCGCGGATTAAGTATAAATTGTTTATGGATTGAAACTACGTTTTCTGTCGTTTAGCCTCGCTGATGGGTCCGTTTGGATTGAATTCTTAGTAGGACGGTCATTCGATTCTGAAAGGCGGTGACGAGGTCGTCGGCTAGGATTTGTTGTAGCTCTTGCGAAAGCACTTTTACTTCGTCTGCGAAGGCCTCCATCACTCTCTTTTCGAGTTGTTTACGTCCCGCGGGGGACAATGCGTTTTTCAACTTCCACCCTCCATCCACTTTGAACACTTGTTGGTCGTTTGCTTTTAACTAGTTTATGAATTTGAAATGTGAATTCCGAATATAGGCGTCTTCACGGTTTTATTCGAATAGAGAAGCCGCAGCAAGATGGCCATAGGAAAAACTGCGGCCGGCTGGAGGGAAGCAACGCCAGTCAAAATTGTCGTTATCCTTCACCCTGTCCATTTTGGTAGTATTAAGGCAGACATCAGCCACTGCACGTATTAAACTCCCCCTCAGTAGGCGTTGTCGACTTAATAAAAAATTTTTGTTGTCAGACAAAGAACATAACGAATAGTGCAAATAGCGTAACAGTACAGCTCTAGGAGCACATTCCACATTGCCGTGCCAATGTAAAGTTTGTCGCTATACCCACGCTTGCGCCTACAGGTCGAAAACCAACCCCCACCTCCAAGCACACCCCTACGAAAAGCCAGCCAAACAATACACCAACACGGCATCACTACTGGTGGGGGCTATAGGGGGTCTATAATAGAGAGAATAACGCAAATAAAGTTACAGCTAGTTAAAACCGAGAACAGCCAAAACGTTAGATTCCATGATTTTAATTCCTAATTAGTATGTGCGCGCCTTCACATCGATACAGTTTCTCGATTCGCTACATTTATTTACACAAAGCTCAAAGTAATAATCGAAGTGAGGGGAAGAGCCGTGGCGAAGAAGCCCGCAGAGAACGAGGCCCTCGAGGCACTTGACTTTATCATAAACGTTCTCAAGGAGCATGAAAAGGACCTAGACCGCCTAATCAACGAACTAGGGAAGATAACCAAGCAATTCGGCGAAACGGGAGAATTATCTAGCAAAATCGAAAAGATAGAGACACGCCTTTCAACCATCCAAACCGAAATATCCAACCTCATCAAATTCATTTCCGCCCCCCGTGAGCCCCCAGCATATCCCCGCGGACCCCCAGTCATCGTCAGATGCAAACAATGGGAAGACTTCAAAGTCTTAGCATCAGGCTCGGAGACCGTTTCATTCCTATTCAAGGAAGCGGAAAAGGCCTTTCAGGCCGACGCCCTGAAAGAAGGCCGGGTTCTCACCTACAGTGGGGAGTTCCCACGAGACGCAAAGCTATTGAAGGTCTGGCTATCAAAAGAGCTGAACGTGGATGAAGAGAGGATCTTTGAAGGGGTCTTAGCCATAGGATAAGCAAAATTCCGGCTTTCATCACTTTACCGCTTCTCGTAAGTATGTTTCATGTTTTGATCTTTCATCAGTCAAAAGCATTCCTCCACCGGCTATTTGTATCTGATGTTGACCTTGTGACATCATTTTCGTAGGTTTAATTAACAAAGTTTTTATAGAGCATCCAAATATTGTATAACGAGTCTTACGAAATCAGCTAATTGGCTTCGTTGGAGCTTGAGAATTGTGGTTAAATGCCTGATTTGCGGTGGAGTGATCCTAAAGGAAAGAGGTTGTGATCCTTGCGGGGTCCCCTACCAAGTTTATACCCCAACTCAACTCTGCCCAGCTCTAGTGCCTCAAGAGGCGAAAGATCCCTCCTTGCTTGCTTTGGTGTTTCCCCTTGTCGTCATCTTCGTCCTTGAACTGCTTTATCGCCTTTTCTTAGGATAACCGGGGGATCATGGATTGGATGAGGAGGAGTTTTTGAAGAGGATAAAGGAGGAGATTAGGAGGCTGAGGGATGAATTGGAGGAGTTGCGTTTTTTGAAGTATGCAGCAGATAGGATGAGAGATTTTAGGAGAGAGCTGTTGAGGGAGAAGTGGGACTGATTCCTCTTCTGGTTTGTTACGTGATTTACGTTTGTGAATAAATTTTTAGATATCCTATATACCTGGAGAATGAGACCTAACTTTTTCACCGATCTTAGTTTTCAAACCATAAGATTGAAAGCAGTGGATAGCAGTTATAGAGTCTACGCCAAACCTCTAACCATAATCCCTTACTCCTTTGTTAAAGACGTTTAACCGCCCCAGACAGCTAATTAGTTAGGAGAGGTTATTTAAACTGATAACGAATTCATAATATTAATTATTGAAAGCGTGCTTTTTATACGTGAGGGATATTTATTGACGAAAATTGCCCCCACGCCCGAAAAGATAGTAGAAAGAAAGACGATTGTCTACAAAACCCTTGTTGACCCCACTATAGTAAAACTTACCGGAGAGAAGATGAAGAATAAAATGTTTGCCAAATTTGGTCTTCTAAAACCTAAACCTGAAGACATACGATGTGTTTCGATTGATAAGTATTATGAGCCATACATCATTGCTGACGGGAAATACACCATTGATTACTATCGGAAACGCGTCTATACAATCGAAGTTGATGAGGAAGTGCGAGAAGTTATTATTTTAAACCACACATTCAAACCCGAAGCTCCAGAAGAGCGCCCTAAAAAGCCTCAAAGGGTGGTTAAGCTTGAGGCAGAGGAACGTTTGTCCTATGAAGACAAGGCATATCTAATTCTTGACAGGATAGGGCGGGAAGTCGCCCTTGAACAAATGCCCTCTGCTCCCTCCGAGGATAAGCCAGAGGAAATATTGGCTGAAATTGAAGAAAAGGTGAGAAAGTTGGAGATGGCGCCTAACAAAGAGATAAACATCCTTAAATCCAAGATTGTAAAAAGACCTCCAGACATAAAACGGGTTGTTGAAGAACTTTTTGAGGTCTCTGAGCGCGCTATAATTTACACCCCAGTTTATGAAATCGCGTTTGAAAATGTAAGGTCAGGCGAAGTGAAAACGGTGGAAATGGACGGCGTCACGGCTAAGATGCTCTTGCATGAATAAGCCTCTGCTCGCTTGACGCAGTTTATCGTTTAGCAACTCCCTCATTTCCTAAAATGTCAGAAGCCGGTTCTTCCCCAAAATTTGTATTCTAAGACCTTAGGATTGATCCCTAGGAACTGAACAAAAATCGAGGATTCTTTTCCGCTTAGCCGTAAGCTTTACCGATGAAGTGGCGAGTCCGACTCTTGACATAGCCTTCTCTTTCCTTCTTTAACAGACCTCTGATTTCCATGTAGCTCTGAAGACGTTTTAGGCCTTTACGAGTTTTACAGATCGTCTTTCCATCTTTTATAACGGCTTCAAGAAGCTTTATTCCAAGGAGAAGGACAAATAATCATTGAACTGAGCATAGCCCATATCTCCCTTATACTTGATTTGGGTTTGAGGGTGCCATCCTTCGCTATCTGTAGGATCTCCGCTATTATGTATAGGCGATCCCTGAGAGTACATAGGTGATTGGGGCCACCCAAGAGATCAACGGATGATGGTTTTTACTAGGACGTGATAATTAGAAAAAGGTTAACAGTGGTTTGTAAAAGCTTTCCGGTTGTTTTCTCTTTTTAACGAGCTAAAATCGTCGTTGTCTTGGCTCACCGATAACTTCGCCTTTTCTCAGCCTCTCGATTTTGTCATAATGTTTTTGAATTCCATCTTCTCTTGAGCAGACAACAAGTTTTCTTTTTCTAGTATCTTTAAACGGTACACGCATTGTATTTCATTTAGACAACTTGAATACTTAGCGATAGATATCCAATGCTATCAAAGCAACCTAGGCATACCATAATTTATTAAATGCCACATAGCATATCCAACTGTTCATTTGAAGGTGGACCGTTCAGTGTCGTGTACTCTGCATCTAGGGTAGGGGTTGATCGAGACGCCACCTACCTGTTTGTGTAAGGGCCGTTATGACATCTGTTTGAGAGGCTTTAAAGTGAGAAGAGACCTTAAAGCACTTCTCGCAGACAGGCTTAAACCAGACGAGCTTAAGCTTTTATACAAATCCTACGACATCGTTGGCGAAATTGCCATTATTCGATTCCCCAAGGGCCTTCAAAAAAGAAGGCAGACAATCGCCGAAGCTATCATGCATACCCATAAGCATATCAAAACAGTGTTATGTCAGGCTGGACCAGTTTCTGGCGATCTTCGTTTACGCAAGCTTGAGTGGGTTGCGGGGGAGAGAAAAACCGAGACCACTCATAGGGAGCATGGATGCGTCTTTAAGGTTGATCTGGAAAGGTGCTATTTCTCGCCTAGGTTGTCGTATGATAGGGCACGGGTCTCTAAGCAGGCTCAACCAAATGAAGTGGTTGTCAACATGTTCGCTGGCGTGGGTTGCTACTCAATCCTTATGGCGAAGCACTCCGAAGCCGAGAAGATCTATTCCATAGACATTAACCCGGTTGCGATTGAGTATATGCAAGAAAACATTAGGCTCAACAGGGTTGAGGGACGGGTCGTTCCCATTCTGGGAGACGCCAAAAAGGTTGTTGAGGAAAGGCTGAGAAACGCCGCAAACCGGGTTCTGATGCCTTTGCCTGAAAAGGCATATGAGTATCTTGATTGCGCCGTGTCTGCGCTCAAGCCAGTCGCTGGATGGATCCACTATTATGACTTTGAGCACGCCAAAAAACATGAAAACCCCATCGAAAAAGTCAAGGCAAAAGTGTATGGAAAATTGCAGAAGTTAAGCGTTGACTTTGAAGTGCCCTTCAGTCGGGTTGTGCGAACCACCGGACCCAACTGGTATCAGGTGGTTATCGATGTGCAGGTAAAAAGTTGTCTTAAGACCTGAAGTTGTGGAGCTTTCATTTTTCGTCGATTGTCACCCAAGGGGGAGGCTCTTCAAGTTTTTTGCGTGGCTTAACCTCAAATTTAGTTTCAGCGATCTTCTCTAGCTTTGCTATTTCGCCTTTCCTAAAGCCTATATAGATTCCGCCGAACTTTCCACCCACCCAAGTTCTGGTCTCCTTGTCTGGTTCCAGACCTTGCTTAGGTATGGGTGTAGAACCACGATTCTTTCAACTTTAATCCTTTCATCGTTTAGGTTGACTTCCGTTGTCCTTTCCAAGTCGATTCTTATTCCGCCCTCAACACCATTTATGGTGAGAAACCTTCCCCTCCTTGGTGGAATGATGTTGTCTAGGGTGTCGTGTTCGATATCGAGGTGGGTTACTCTAGCCCTCGCGTATCCCTTAACGTGAATATAAACTAGAGCATCTTCCAGTTTGACCTTTACCTCCTATGAATGGAGATAAACCCCCGCGTTTAACTCTAGCTTTCCTCCAGCCGGACCTGTCATAGTTTCTCATCTGCCAGCTTCTACTTTACAAGTGACGTTTGCTTAACCTTTTCCATTACTGATCCGTGATCTTCAAGGGGGCTGAAGGAATATAAGAATAAATGTTAAGCCGCGCCGATTTCTTCCATAAAGCTTATTCCACAAATTCCTTATAACGGTAATCTAACAATACGGTAGAGAGGAGGTATGACACATCAAGAGGAAGTTGATGGACATCTTGGCCTGTCCCATCGACAAGTATTACCCCCTTGAACTCCACGTCTTTGAGGAGAAAGAGGAAATCATAGAGGGCGTAATTATATGCCCGAAATGTTTGCGCTGGTATCCCATCCGAGACGAAATCCCTGAAATGTTACCCGATGAACTGCGAGAAGAAAAAGATGAATTACCCTTCTTGCGCAAGTGGAAGGGTAAAATTCCTCAAAAAATCCTTTTAGAGGGCAAACCCTTTAACCTGAAGAGTGAAATCTAGACTTTAAAGTTTACCTTTAACGTCTACTTACGCTTCCTGAAGAACAGTAAGCCTTCCTTTTCGCAAACGAATTCGAACTCAACTTCTAGAAGGCTTTTGATCTCGTCTGGTTTAGCAAATCATAAAGAAAGTTCTATCTCCTTCTGTGCTGCAATTGAGATGATGCGCGCCAGCTTGTTGCTAAATTATTTGGATTGACATTTTCTTGCTTCATCAATTTAAATTCGATTGAATAAACAGTCTAGTATGGAGAAGAATGAGAGTTCTTGCTCCATTTTGCACAGTTTGAACTTGGATGACATAGAGGAGGTTGTGTCTGAAGCCTACCATCAGGATGGCGCTGGCAGGCCTCCGAGAAAACCGATTGGAATTTTCAAAGCGTTGATAGTCAAAAGAGTCAAGCAAATACCAAGTGACCGAGAACTATACCGTCGATTATGGAACGATCAAGATTTAAGGGAAGTCTGCGACATTGAAGAAGAACAAAAACCCTACCATCCCACGCAGTTAACTCGGTTCAGGAACCGCATCGGAACAGAAAGGCTTGAAAAAATCATGAATAACATCGTTAATGAGTTGTTCAAAGGCGGATTGATTGCGGGCAAAACCGCGGTCTTGGATGCTACTTTCGTCAAAGCGTATAGCAAACGTGATCCTCATGAAAACGGTCGCGGAGGTTCAGACCCTGAAGCCAGAGTAGGCAGAAACGGCAAGACATACGAGCTTGGATATAAGCTGCACATTGCGGTAGACGCGAAATCTGAGTTACCTTTGGCAGTTATTGCAGCTCCAGCTAATGATAACGAGAAGAAACACGCTCCAGAACTTCTTGAGAAGGCTTTGAAGGCGACAAAGAGGCGAATGAAAGTCTTGGTCGCTGATTCGCAGTATTCATGCCGAAGTCTTAGAGATCAGGCTTCGGACTCGGGCGTTAGGGTTGTGATTCCTTTTCCAGCGAATCAGCTGCGAGAGCGGAAAGGATTGTTTAGGGTGGATCGGTATTTTAGAACTCATGGGCCAACTGACAAGAAGCAGGTTTACAGGTTGAGGTCTTCGGTTGAGCGGGTTAATTCTAGACTCAAAGAACAGTTATGTTTGGAGAAGCATCGGGTCAGGGGTCTAAGAAGGATCACTGTTCATGCACTGATCTGCATGATCGCTATGCTACTCAACGCAGTTGCTGCGTTTCGGTTGAACAGGGTGGAAAAAGCTCGGTCCATAACCTTACTCGCAAGATGAGCAGAAACGAAACACAAAAAAAGCTAGTTTAGCAACACACTGGCGCGCGAATTTTGCTTTGAATGAACGAGTGAAAAAACTAAATAGTAGTTGACACGAAAGAAACTATTTGATTAGTTTCTAAAAAAGAGGAGAGGGAGGTGAATTGATTGGCAACTGAAACTGTTAAGCTGAATTATCATCCAAATTGGCTGCGCTTCATGTATGTTGCCAACATTTTCATGGCGGGAGGCTTTGGCTTGGCATTTCTCATTGCGCCCAGTGCTGTGGCATCAGCTGGCATTGGCGGTCCCGTTGAAGAATCGTTATGGGCCGCGGGATACACATACAGCTCTATGGTGGCGCTGGCAGTCTGCGCTGCACTTGGTCTACGTTCACCCCTGAAATTTTCAGCAACTTTGCTTGTGCAGGCAGCTACCAAGATCATCTGGACCCTTGCTATAAGTGTTCCTAGGCTAGCCGGCGGATCGTTGCCTTCTTGGGCGATAGGGATGACCGCTCTGTTTGTAGTATGGGCGGTAGGAGACATTATCGCTATACCTTGGCGTCATTTCCTCACCAAGTAGCCTGCAGCGCAATTGATTACGTGGTTGGCGCTGTCTGCTCGAGCATACCTGCTGTTTTTCCTAAGGTCTCTTCAAGAAGGCTGAGGTAGCGCCTCCACCAACGTGCAACCGTTGTCCTGTCTGAAACCCTGCGCAACCCAAGCGTTCTAGCAGCCCACGTGTGCTTCTTTAGGTGCTCAATTATGCGAGTGTTGTTCTCTAGTCCTTTGAGCCTTGAGTAGACAAAAACTCTCAAGGCTTTGACTCGCTCGTAACCCGGATTCCCCCGACTTTGGGGTTCAGCAGAAACAAGAGCTTTGTTGACGAAAAGCCTGACAACCTCACAGGCTTCAATAAGAAAACAATGACGAGAAGAACCTTAAATTCTGCACACCCCCCTAAGTAAATGTCAACTTCCTGAATTTAGCAACGGGCTGGCGCGCTGATCGTCTTTTCGTAAATATCTTTAATACCACCAGAAGCACTAATCCATTAGGTGAAAATTGACTATGGGAAGATTTGATGTGATCCTTGAGGGACTTTCCTATTATAAGAGGCGTCGAAAATATTTGTTGGCTATAACGACAGCCTATTACGGTCTCATTTTTCTTACGGCCCTTATGATAGTAAGTATTGAGGGCGGTGTAGACCTCCAAGCCGCCATCAGGGAGGCAGCCGTGGGGGGCGTTCTAGAAGCTTTTCCTGGCCTCCTTGAAGCCTACCTTAGAAACCCGTTGCTTGCAATCGTATATACGTTCTTCGTAAACTTCTTTCTTGGCACCGTAGCATATATAACAATTCCGGGAACGCTGGTTTTCTTCTTAGCGCCGGCACTAGCCTTTTATAGAGCCACTATGTGGGGAGTGGTCTTCGCGCCTACTACGCCAGTTTTGGCGATGGCTGTAGTCTTGTCTCTTCCAACCCTAATATTGGAGGGACTAGGCTACGTATTGGCTGTAGTTCCGAGCACGTATCTTGGTCTCTCATGGCTCTCCCCGAAGAGGGTCCTTCGAGAAGAGAAATTATCAAGGAAGGAGGCTTTCAAAAAGGAACTGGTAAACTCGGCGAAGGCGTATGTATGGGTAGCGTTGGTCCTTCTGGTTGCTGCGGTTGTAGAAGTAGTTAGTGTACAGTTGTTGCATTCAATTTCGTAGATGTCTGCACCTTAAAACTCATGATTTTAAGAAAGACAAGATTTTTAAGAAACACAAAGGAACCATAAGACAATGATGATCTCTCCAGAAATCAGCTTTCTGCTTGGCGTGGTCATTTTTTGGGTTATTCTCTATGCCTTAAGCCGTGTTGTTCGTTTAGATAAGTATGGGTTAAAAGTTAAGCCCTTCTACTTTATGTATAGGTCAAAGGCCCTAAACGAAACCTTAGACAATTGGGCCAAAAAAGGACGCAAATTCTGGCTTGTTCTATCCAACATCAGCATAGCCTTTGGCGTTGGGCTCATGATTTTCAGCGTCTATTTTCTCGTAAACAATCTGCTGAAATTCATTTATCCCATAGGCGTAGCTGCCCCGGTTTTTCCAGTGCTTCCGGTAATAACCATCCGATTTTACTGGTTGTATTACTTTTTTGTTGCTGTTGTTATAGTTATCTGGATGCATGAGTTGGCGCATGGTGTTATAGCCAGGCTGGAAAAAATTCCTGTATTGTCAACAGGTGTTTTGGCTGCGTTGGTGTTTTTTGGAGCCTTTGTGGAGCCTGACGAGAAGGAGTTTGAGAGGGCTCCTGTTCTCTCTCGGCTTCGCATGTTGGCCGTTGGGTCTTCTACGAATTTGGTTACGGCTTTGCTCGTGTTTTTGTTGCTTAGCGGGTTGTTTATATCTCCAGCTGGCGTTTTAATTCATGAAATTGTGCCCGGTGGCCCAATGGACGAAGCTGGGTTTCAGAACTGGGACGTTATACTGGCCATAAACAATCAAACTCTCATAACCCAAACTGATTTCTACGAGTATATGAAGCACGTTAAGCCTAATGAAACGTTAACTTTAACCGTTCTCCATGCCAACCAAAAAGTGAAGAGGAATATTACAACAATGGCTGCTGAAGAAAACAAAAGTCGGGCAATAATTGGCGTCTTTCAACTTTCAAGCTATCATCCTAACAGGTTGGGGCTTGACCAATATACTGGCATTCATTTATTTTGGACTTTGTTTTGGATTTACCTCCTAAGCTTGAGCGTGGCGGTTTTCAATATGTTTCCCCTTTACCCCTTTGATGGCGAAAAGTTTCTTTACTATACCCTAGAGAGATTATTGGGAAAACAAAAGTTGAAGTTTCGTAAAATATTAAACGTCGTTTTTTTGGGGCTACTGGCTGGCAACATGATTTTAAGTTTTGCAAGATATGGTTTGGTTCCAATCTAGGAAGAAGCGTCATGTTAACCCTCCTCCAGCGTGCGTACAAGACTTAGCAGTATAAAAGTTCGATGTGGAGGCGCCCAGAAACGCTTCGGCAAAAATGAGACGCGTTGAAATGGTTTCGCAGCTCTTTTCGGATATAGTGTAGTTTACCCGTACTAAATATGACACGATTGGGCGAGGAAACGGATCCGTATAAACAAGGCTATAGATGGGTCTGCACCAGATGTGGATGTAAAGTGAAATGGATGTAAAGGGAATGAGCAAAACTAAAACATCTTTCCAAACATGTTAACGAATAGAAAAGAGTTTTCGGGAGATATCCCCACCAGTAAACCTTTTGACCTCAAAGAAGAAATCAAAGGGAAGGAAACTAGCTAAGGCGATTTTAAACCTAAATGATCCTTAGCTTATTGACAAAGGTTTCTCAGAATACTTTGTTGAACACGAAGTCCAACTTAAAGAATTAGACATTTTCTTTCTAAAACATTAGGGCTTCCGCTTCACACATGATTTGAGTTATGGAGAAGTCTCCATTTATCTCCGGCAATACGTGAAAGATTACGAAGGTGTGAAAGCCTACTGAGAAAAGGGTATGCTATTGAAAACCGCACTACGATGGGCCCGGTCCTCACATACGTCAAAGGAGAAAAGGAACAAAGGCAGATCTCCACCCCGCTGAGACACAGGAGAAGTGTAAAACCCGCATGGCGGAAAACACCGGAAAACAGCTAACATTGCGACGCATAAAAATGGGGAAGTTAAGGGATAAGCGAAATCATCGTTTTGAATGCTTAACCCGTTGAGCTGCTGTGCGCGTTCCATCGCAATGTGGGCGAGTACGAGTCAAACTCTGCCGTTTCGCTGATTTCAATCTCAAAATACCATTTTAAGACATTGTTCACGCTTGGCGGTGCGTATAACCTTCCCGCACATATAGAACCTTCAGCAAGTGTCTGAAAACCACCACCGAAATCAACATACATCGTTATGGTGACGCCGGAAGGCCACGTGCCCGTCTTGCTCCAGCTTAGCCAAATATCAGCCTCTCCGATGTTATCTATAAAGTAATTGCTGGTTGAAGGAAATCTCTTCGTGTCACCGCGATAAAATGTTCCTAAATTAATGGACGTAAGCTCGGTTGTGTGATCAGTGTCGTAAACCTTCATGTCGTAACGCGCCTGAATTACCATGGTCAGCGAAACTTCTCTCGTAACTACGATGGCAGCGAGGGCTATGGAGCCGAAAGCCACTAAAGCTAGGATGAGCGCCCATAATGGAACGCTTCGCTTAACGAACTTCATTTTGTCTCCCACATTCATTTTGATATCTTTCGGTATTCTTAAGAATTATTTCAAATACGGAATATTACTTTTTGAGAATTATTCTTCTCATTTTTAACAAGATTACGCAATAAAATACGCTGTCTACAAACTCATGGAGAAAGAGAAACAAAAGATAAGTAATTAGCACCGTTAAGTGCGACGTACACCCTAAGTGCTTAAGAGGCCCTTATTCTTCCTCGCTTACTCTGCTTGTGCCTCGTATTCGGGGTTGAGGGTTAGGCCTCTCTACAAAGCTCACCATCAAGTGGCGTTCTCTTCTCCCGCCAAATTGACGATTTTCTTCGCTTGCCGAAGCGTGCTCGCCATGGGCTTTTCAACAAACACGTGTTTCTCAGCCTTTAACACCCTTACAGCCGCGATAGCAAGATTCGTTGACCAAGTGCATACGCTCACAGCCTCTACGTCTTTTCGCTTTAACACCTTTCTGCTGTTCATGTATGTTTCTGCGCCAAATTTTTCAGCGACGGTCTGGGCTCTTTTTGAATCCAAGTCGCAAACCGTCACGTTTTCTCGTTGAAGATTCTAGCGTGGTTTCGCCCCTAGAAGCCTACCCTTAAGACTGCCACACCCGGTTTCTTCATCTAGACCAAACACCCCTCCCAACACCACGGTACACAAAACCCTCTTTCTCCGCCTTGGCAGGATCGATTACATGCCCCATATCCACTATGGCAGCGGGCTTTTTCACCAAAAACTTGATCCTCCTCAAGTTTAACCGCCTGAACCGACTGTGCCCAACAGCGATGAGGAGGCAGTCTACCCCCTCAACGGTTTTTGTTAATGTTCTTTCAGCGGGATAGTCAAGCTCTTCCAGCTCTTTGTGAGAAAAAAGAGGGTCGTACACGCGTACCGTCGCGCCCTTCTTACCCAACTTCTTCACAAGCTCCCTTATCGAGGATCCACGGGCTTCCTTTATATTTGGGCGATAAGAAACCCCAAGGACTGAGATTTTGGCTCTTCTCATCGTTTTTCCGCACTGCTGTAAGGCGTCCCTTGTTAAGTGAAGCGCGTGGTTTAACATTTCATCGTTTGTTTTTCTCGCAAGCGTTACCATGCGAGGTTTTACATTTACGTTCTCCGCCTCTTCAATGAGGAGATATGAGTTGGTTAGGATGTGTCCGCTAACAATCCCCGGAACCAGTAGGTGGCAGTAGGGCTGAGTGTTGGCCGCTTTTTGAACCTCGATAAAGTCTATTCGAGCTTTTTCACAAAAGCGAGCGAACTCATTTGCCAACGCGATGTTGATGTCACGATACACGTTTTCGAACAACTTTATGGCCTCTGCGGTTTTTATGTCTCTCACCTTGATCATCTCCGCCTTTATAATCGTGCTCAAAATGAGGCAAGCAGCCCTCAAGCTCTGCTCGTTAATCGCAGCGACAACCCTAGGATAGGCAGTGATGTCTTGTAACACTCGCCCCGAGGAGGCTCGAATTGGGCTATATGCTAGACCGAAATCGATTCCAGCCTTTAATCCTGACACATTTTCAAGCGTCTCTTTAACCAAGGTTTCGGTCACCCCTGGACCCATCGTGCTTTCAAAAATGACCAGAGACCCTGAACGCAAGCCCATGCCCACCTCTTTACACGCCTTCTCAACATATGAATAATCAGGCTCTTTCTTCGGACCGATAGGTGTTGGAACGACAAAAACAATAACATCGCTTGCCGAAGCCGCTTCTTTAGCGTCGTTGGTAGCTGTGAGGCCCCCTTCCTCTATATGCCTTTTAATAAGGGCCTTAAGTCCCGGCTCAACGAAAGGGACCCGCCCCCTTCTCAGAAGATCTATGACGCTCGGGTTCGCGTCAGCGCCAATAACCTTAAACCCTGCTTCAGCGAAAAGACAGGCGCTCGGCAAACCCATTCGCCCGCATCCTATGACGCTAATCGTGAATTTTCCGCGTTTCTCGGGAGCGTCTATGTCTTCTTCTTTAAGCGTCATCATCATGGACATTTCATTTCACGCTATCCATTCTTCATGTTTTGTATTATGTAGGGCATCTTTGTATTATATTTATACGTGAACTTTTTGATTATGCAGCAATTTTCACTTACCTTTCTGAAGAATTTGGCCATAACCACCCCTTGGTCATTGCTGACAAAGTGGCGAAAATGGCATTACGCTGCCTTCCAACGCGTATCCTTATGTGATGTATAGATATCGCTGGCACTTAACAAAATTTTTAGGAGGGTTTTCACGTGAGCTTACAGTGGTAGGCCATGGCTCGTCCAAGTAAAGAAGGGTTGTTGGCCTTTCAAAAGGAACTGGTCCAGCTTTATAATAGGTTAAAGGCTGATGGAAAGGACTCTACGCCTCTAACTAACAAGCTCAAACATGAAGCGTGCAAGGCAACTACATGATTGATTTCCCAAGGGGAGGAGAGGCGGTTGGGCTATTATGAATTTAAGAAGTTGTGGCTAATATCATATGTTCCACAGGAGATGGCGTTTGGCGTCCTCTCTGTCTTGGTCCCTCTATACGCTGTAAGCGTCCTTGGTCAAAGCCTCATTTATGTGGGGGTGCTTCGGGCTTTTTGGGGGCTTTCTATTATGGTGGCATCGATTGTTTTTGGGCAGCTCTGCGACCGATCTGGGAAATATAAGCTTTCCGTCACGCTATCCTTTCTATTTTCCGGGTTGTCCACGCTCTTTCTAATCTCATCTGAGAATCCTTTAATCTTTCTGGTAATCCACACTATTCAAGCCTTCTTCTACACTGCATTTAAACCCGCAACTAACATACTTATAGCTGAGTGGAATCCTCAGGAAGAATGGAAGCGAGTTATGGGCGTCTACACATTCATAAGGGCACTGGCATGGGCTGCAGGTCTCCTCATCGGTGTCTTCGCAATTTTTTACATAGAATATAGAGGCCTCCTTTTGTTCTGTGGGGCATTATCCTTAATCTCCTTAGCGCTTTCTCTGCCATTGGTTCATGACCCTCCGATCCTACTAGAAAGGAGGATGGCCCTCCTCGATAAATCCATAAACATCATAGATTATGTCTCTCGGCTACTCTCTTCAGCCCATAATCCGGGTTACTCACAGTATACGGTGCAGGGTCTCATCCGCTTAACGAAGACGGGGTTCGCCAACTTCCTACTTGGAACATTCATTTTTTCACTTGCCACAAGCATGTTTTCCACTCAATTGCCTATCTTCTTCAAAGAGGTTTTCCTCAGCCCCTCAGTGGTCTTTGGATTGTTTTTCCTGCACTCATTGGCTGGCACTGTCGCTCGTCCTCTAGCTAGCGGATGGAGCGTGGTGAGGCTCATAAAGATTAGTTGCGTTGTCCGTTTTGCCCTAGCCTTCCTTCTGATACCGTCCATCACCCTTGCATATCCATACTCCCTATACGCAAGCTATGTGATCTTATTTTTGTTCGGAGCTATGGGGGCTCTATTCGACGTAGCTGGCAACCATCTCTCAATAGAAGCAAGCCCTGAAGGAAAAACTGGATTCTACTTCGCCTCCCTCAGCCTTGGGAGTGTTTTAGGATCATTAATAAGCGGGATCACCATCCTCTACAACTTCCAAACGCTCTTCATAGCCGCTGGTGTCCTTTTCGCCCTCGCCCTCTTAACCTCTTTGAAGATTCCGGAAACATAGTGCAGGCTAAAGCGAGTGTCGAATTGAAGTTGGTGACGCTCCAATTACCCAAAGCCTATTTGGAGGGGCTCAACAAACTGATTGAGCAGTTTTGCTTAAAGAGCCAAAAGTTTATCTTATTTGGTCCGAGAATTTGCGGGTAAGGAGCACTTGAGAAAAATTGAATAATAGGCTGTCTGAAGTTAGATGATTGGTGTTGGTAAGAATGGCTCTTGAAGAATTAATCAGCTTCTTCGATCAGCTTCATCCAGAGATGCTGCGTCTAGTCATAAGCTTGGTTGTTGTGGTGGCGATAGGGATAGCGTATAAAATATTTAGCCGGTCTCTTTCCAGTGTTGGCAAAAGACTTGAGTTCGACCCCCATGTACAGAACTCCCTCCGGCTCATCCTTCGTGTAATGACCATAGTTGTCGTCACCACCACCTTATTTACTATATATGAGCTTCGAACCACATGGTTTCTCGGCGGCTCAGCCCTCGTCGGAGCAGCCCTTGGTTTCGGTTCATCCCAGACGATAAACAACATAGTTGCAGGCTTCTACGTTATTGTAAGTAGACCCTTCAAGGTGAAGGATTACGTAAAGATAGGTGACGTAGAGGGCCAGGTCGAGGAGATTTCAATAAACTACACGAAGTTGTATACTCCCTCCTTCAACCTTCTAGAGGTGCCAAACGTACAGGTAATGAACAGTAGGATTCTAAACTGCACTCATGAAGGCTTCATAAAGTACACCTTCTCTTTAAGCCTACCACATGGCGTCTCAAACGAGGAGATCATGAGAAAATGTATAGAGCCTGCAATCGAAGAGTTCCACGAAAAACATCATGATAAGCAGCTTAGAAAACCAGAATGCTACTTCGAAACAAGCACCCATTTAGGCCGATCGTTTAAGATTCGCATATTTATACCAAAGGGCGAGGCGAGGACCCTTGATCTGCAGCCCGAGCTATCGGATATGATCATAAAAAGGTGGGACGTAGAAAGGAAAAAGTAGGACGAAATAAGAAGACGAGAAATAAGATTTGTTACTCGGAGCAAGGAATTACCTGGATAAGTTCAGCTAATAGCCCGCAATCGTTCTTTTAAAAAGCTCTATACCATGCAATATTTTTTTCTTGGCGTTTTCTGCTGATTCCCAGCCTTTAACCCTTATCCATCGGTTTGGCTCCATCTCCTTATAATGCTCGAAGAAGTACTTTAATTCCTCAAATCTCTCTGCGTAGACGAGATTCAACCTCTCTGGTTTAACCTCACCCTACATCGGGTCAGTTGTGATGACTGCCAAAACCTTGTCATCCCTCTCCCCGGTGTCTATCGTGTTCAATAACCCTACTGGTTTGCAGACAACAAGAGTTAGGGGTTGAATAGATTCATCGCAGAGGATGATGACATCTATAGGATCTCCATCTTCGTCGTAGGTTGATGGAATAAAACCGTAGTATGCAGGATAACCACCGGGAAAGCATAGGATTCTATCAACCTTCACGAGGGGAGACGGTGATACCTTATCAATTTCATACTTAACCCTACTTCCCTTAGGAATCTCGACTATCACATTAAATGTCCCTGGCGGATTATCTCCAACAGGAATACTAGCCCAGTATGGCTTGCACGTTTCTTTAGGCAACAATACCCCCTCCTTAAAGATCTCAGCTAGCCTAAAATTAAACATATTGTACGCTGATCAAATACTTCCTAAAAACAACACACACGAATCTTTTAGAAGTGATCTGAATACCGATAACAGAGGGTGAAAGATATCTCTGAAAGAGTGTCAAGAAAAAAATAAGAATCTTGAGACTAGTTAAAACCGATAACGTTGTCATTGAGAACTCTTTTATTTGTGACCATTTCAACGTTTTTAAAGAAGAGCTTTTGGAAGGGTGGTAGCCTTCTCAAATACTGAAGGCGGCAAGATTTAACGAAACTCGTTTGGAGTGCTTGAGATCTAACTTAAAAGTACGTTATACTGATTGTGTGCGTGCAACGTCCTTGACCGTGCTCGCGATAACCTCAGTCGGGTCCTCAAAATTTTTTGTTAATTTTCGTGTTTTTTCCATTTGTTTTGCTTTGGCGAGTTCTAACTTATCGAAAGTTTTCATGATCTTTTTCGCGGCCTCTTCCGGGCTGGTTTCACGAACGATTAACCCCTTGTTTATTAGGTATCTTTCGATGAGAAACGGTTTATCCGGATAACATGAGAAGGTGGGCACTCCCAGCAGCACGGCTTCGATGGTCATGGTTCCCCCGGCCCCAACGAATATGGATGTGAAGGAAAGGAGGCTTGGTCCGTCTATCACAGACTCGCAGATTATGGCTTTTTTCCCCAAAACTTCTTTGAGGACCCTGGCTTGGCCCTCGTATCTAGGCACAACTACCAACTGGAAATCCCGAGATGGTTTGTGGAGTCTTTCAACCATAGGGACAATCAAAGACTCTTTCGGCGTTTTTCCCAAAAGATACGCGGCAAGCGTCTCTTCGGTTCTAAAGGTTATGATCGGCTTTGACCTATCCAAGCCTAGTCGTTTCAAAACGCTTTCATCCGGCTTAAGGTCCCTCAGCCAAGCCCACGCATCCAAAGCGTTATACTGAGTTATCCTATCCGCGGATATCCCAACTCCCACCCAGGCTCTTTTCGGTATCACTTTGGGTGTCAGAAGCCTTTTGGAAAGGGGAACCGTTAGTCGCGCCACCGCCTCGGCATGAGGGGAATCATTTACACAAACGTGGGGAACCCCTAAGCCAAAGGCAACACGAGTGGCCTCAGGAGAGGAGAAAGAGACCGCCACATCTGGAGCCCATTCCTTGATCAAAGGGGTTAATTGGAGGCTTCTTTCCGCGCTGGCTCTCAACTTACCTTCTTGGGTTCCTCCGCCGTGCTTTCCAACAACCTTTGCGTCTATCCCCTTGAGGCGGAGAAGCTGGGTCACTTCACGGTATTCCCGGGTTGTCCTAAGAACATGATGACCGTCCTCCTCCAGTCTTGCCGAAAGCTTAGAAAACAGCATGCATTGCTTCGGTGTAAGAACATCTACCCATACTCTCATGGTATTTTCTCCAAGACTTACGTAAAGCTGACGCGTCTAGTCCTATTAACCACCCTTCACCTTATCAACTATTTCACAAAGTTTTGCTTTATATTCATTGATGAGCTGAACCGCCCTTTTCCTCGTTTTTCCCTCAGCGTAAAATCGATAGATGGGCTCGGTTCCGCTGGGCCTTATGAGAATCGAGCTCTTGTCTGGAAACCATATTTTCACTCCGTCGATTGTATCGATGGTCACGTCTCTGATTCGTTGGATGAAATCCTCCAACACTCGCTCCTTGAGCTCGTTTGGGCACTCAAGCTTGTCCTTCAATACGTGGTAGAGGGGTAGTTCCGCCAAAAGTTCGGACAGCTTCTTCTCGGTTTTTGCCATGATTTCCAAAATTAATGCGGTGGTCATGGCCGCGTCTCGAACTGGCTGATGGGGTGCATACAACACGCCCCCGTTTTCTTCACCCCCAAGTTTCGCGTTAATTTTTTTCATCAAATGAGCGACAATGATGCTGCCAACCTTGGTCCAAACAACCCTGCCGCCGTAATCATCCGCTATCTCCTTGACGAGATACGATGAGCTCACTGGTGTAACGATGGTTTCCCCAGGATGGTTTTGCAAAAAGAACTTTTCGATGAGCGCGAAGGTTCGGTCACCCCAATGAATTTCTCCTTTTTCATCAACAAAGATGGCTCGATCACCATCTCCGTCGTATGCCACCCCCGCATCCGCGTTGACCGCCCTAACCGTTGATACTAGTTCATGCAGATTTTCGGGTCTAGGCTCCGGTGGTCTGCCGGGGAAGGTTCCGTCGATGTTCGCATTCATGGTTGTAACTCGGCACCCCATTTCTCGAAGCAGATAGGGGGCGCCTAAGCCGCCGACACCATTTCCCGGGTCCACCACGACGTGGAAGCGTCTTTGCTGAACCGCGTCAACGTCTACATGCTGTTTTACAGCCTCTATATAGCCATCTAAAATTCCGGGGAGTCGATGCATTTCCCCAATCTCATCCCACTCAACCCGACGAAACTGCTCATCGAAAAAAATGTTCTCGATTTCGATTTCTCGCTCTCGTGGCAACTCGATTCCATCATCACCAACCACTTTAATGCCGTTGTATTCTGGAGGGTTATGAGAAGCGGTAATTATAACTGCACCATCCGCACGGTGATGCTTAACGGCGTGTTGAATCGCTGGGGTGGGAGCTAGTCCCACGTCGTAAACAGTGCATCCTGTTGATATGAGACCTGCAACAGCCGCTCGAGTGAACATGGGACTGCTGGTTCTGCCGTCATAGCCCACCAAGATCCGTCCGCCTTCGAAGAAGGTTCCAACAGCCCTTCCGACCTTCATCACGAACTCGGGGGTTAGATCGCGATTAACCACGCCGCGTATTCCATTCGTGCCGAATAAACGTCTTGATCGTGCCATGCCGTCTTCCTCGAGAGGCTCTTTTCTGCTGGAAAATGGTAAGGCTGTGTTATGGTCTTACTGGATATTGCTGTTTCTCAGATGGCTTTTAAACTTGGTCGCTGTTCTTAGCTCCTTTTCGGCTTCTTCTACGTCTTTGTGGGTGTCGATTGACTTCCAGAAGCATCTTTCATATTTCACAACCTTTAACTTCTCCTCTTTTGCCAGCGTTGGGAAGGTGGCTTTCTCCATATCCCCCTTATCGGGTAGGTGTTGCAAGACTTCTGGCTTAAAGGCATAAATTCCCGCGTTTATCCAGTGCTGTTTCAAGACTGGTTTTTCAACAAAGCTCTTTATGGATCCTTCATCACCTATCTCAAGAACGCCGTAGGGAGATTTTAAGGGAACGGCTGCTATAGCTCCTAAGGCTTGGCCCTTCAAAGGTTCAATAAGCTTTAAGGGGTTTAAGCTGGTTATGATGTCCCCATTACATATTAGGAAGCAATTCTCCTTCCCTAAGAGGGCTGCAGCGTTCTTAAGGGCTCCTCCCGTTCCAAGGGGAGCCTCTTCAACAACATAGGCGATTTTTACTCCATACTTTGACCCGCTTCCCAACACTTCAATGACTTTCTCCTTTAAGTGACCCACGCACAGAATAAGTTCCTTCACTCCATAGGACTTAAGCCACTCGATCTGCCACTCTAAAATGGATTTATTGGACACTTCGATTAAAGGCTTCGGCTTATCATTTGTTAATGGTCTAAGCCTAAGACCAAGGCCCCCAGCCAAAATTACCGCCTTCAATTCGCTCCATCCTAATAGATGGTTCTATTTTGACAAAACTCATGTAAAAGTTTTATGAAAGAAAGCGAATGAAAGCGGTGGTCAACCAAAATTATGACGGCGCCAACTAGCCGAATCCCATTATATTAGCCCTACCAATAAACAAAATACTCCCATCACGTCGGAGAGGCTGGTAACAATCGTTA
>Ga0315310_10000188_pt1 | contig 41235 bp, 39 predicted proteins | sample TDP5_MG_FD_203630 | JGI IMG/M metagenome (GOLD analysis project Ga0315310, IMG submission 203630) | Freshwater sediment microbial communities from Lake Towuti, South Sulawesi, Indonesia - TDP5 | ecosystem: Environmental > Aquatic > Freshwater > Lake > Sediment | place: Indonesia: South Sulawesi...
TCACTACCAAGTTCCTGTCCTTGCTGATCCTGATAATCTCTCCGTCTGTCAAGCCCTGAACCTTGTGAGCTGGTATTGGCCTGGTCTCTCCATGTATCTTCAACGCCTTGTCACCAATGTATTGCCTAGCGCTCTCCAAGAGAGTAAAGGGATTCGCCATATGTTTGACGCCTCGTGGATGAAGGAGTACGCGCGCATTTCGAAGCATCGATGACAAGGCTCCGGCTCCGCCTGCATGATCAAGATGGATGTGGGTCAAGACCACCCGAGAAATGTCATCCGGCTTGATACCTATTTCCCTGATTCCGCTGAGTATGGTGGAGGCACAAGATGCGGACGCTGTTTCTATGAGCGTAGTTTTCTGCCCGACAACTAGGTAGGCGCATGTGTAGTTTGGTATTCCGAAAAGCTTGCTGTCTATGACGTAGATGTCTTCGAAGATCCTCGTCACCAATGTGTCATCGCCAAGATAGGATTATATTCTCTATGAGGCCTTCAACACGATACTTTATTTCTATCATACGTAACACTCAAGGATTGATACTGGGCAGCTTACGTTACGGTGAAATCGCAGTTGGGTGGATTACCAGATGTTGCTAAGCCTCCGGTCCCTGTCCGCGTAAGGGACTTGCTGAACTTTGCAAGGTTGGGCTTGGCTCTTAGTGAAGGATCGCAGATCCTATGGCACATGCAGTTCGGAGGAAAGCACATTTTGGCTCTCTTCACGGCTTATATGTACTGGAATGGTGATCTTCCACTCCTAGCCTACGTCGATTTCGATCAGAGACCAAAACCGTTCCTCGCATACAAGAGTGATTCGCCAAAAGGTGAAGAAGTGAGTTTTTGCGATGATGTCGACGATACAAGATACAAATATGGATCCTTCATAGAGGTTAAGAAGATTCCCAAGACTTTTGAAGATTCCCTGATAGGCGAACATCCATCTCCCCCCGAGCCATTGCTGACTGAGGTTGAGAACCTGAACTCCATAGTTAGGATTCTCCTTCCTCTTTCTTTCAGAGAGGGCACAATATTTCCTCTCTGGCAATTCAAACGCAATAGAAAATATATAATAGGAACTTGCATCCCGTTTGAGCACTACTACGAAGCCGACGCGTTGCCTGTATTCTTCTACGTGACTACGGAAGAACCTCTGAAGGCTCCATTCATCAAATATGCCGCTTCGCGTCCAGCTGGAGAGAAGTTGGAATTTTCCAACAACACTTCAGATGCAAAATACTTCTACGTCAAGATAGTTGACGTGGAAGACTTGCCTATTGTTCCGAGAGACGTATCCCCAACCAAGTAGGAATCGCGTGCGATATCAGTGAGCAAGGGATCTATTGGAAAACGGTTTGGCAGCTTTCAACATGGGATCAGTGTAGGCGAAACCCATCCAGCCTTTTGTCTGGAAGCCCTATCCCCTTCAAAACGGTCAATTGAATATACGGAAACAGGAACGTTCGTTAGTCGCCGTCAGATTTCCAAAGTTCCTTTTTCAGAAGATCCCTGACAGCAGCCCGGATCGCTGCGCTCCTATTCTGATACATGCCGGCTTTCACCAGTTCGTCGAGACCCTCCAAGATCGCCTCCGGGAGCTTCACCGTTACTAGCTTCATAGAAGTGCCTCGCAGGACCAAAGTTTGAAGAGTGTCCTCTGAGCGATAAGATAGTTTGCAACATATTTGTGTAAAAGCGGCTACTGAGAATTGTCTCCTAGACATGAGGACAGGTTTGAGCGTTTCTGCCTTTCAAGGGGAAGGTCCCTGGAGACTAAGATGTAAAGCTACGCTGGACGCTGTTCAATATTCGCTCCGATCCGAAACAGAGAAATGGGCCCGTTTACGAATCAAATGCGTTATGCAACCTGAAGGGCTTGAGACAGGAGAAGCAAAGGGACGTGAGAAAAGACACACGGGAGAAGTCTTGCTCCAAGTGGAGACTATTCCTCGACCCCTGAGCGGGTGGCTGATATGGGCCGAACGATCTTTCGCATGGTTGAAAGCACCGCGATTCTTACACTTGTCGTTACCGTGATGCTTTTTGCGCTGGTAGAGAGTGTTCCAAGTAGCGAGGTCGCTTGGATCGATCAGGATCTGTTTACACAAACTGACAGCATCTCAAACATAGAGAGCGAAGAGATCCCAGTAGTCATTGTAGGCTCCTCAAGCTTTGCGCCTGCACAGCTGGAACAGATGGGCGCCAACGGCAAGTTGGGCACCGTAGTAGGCAACATAGCAACGGCTCGACTTTCTCGAGCACACATATCACAAGTGGCGAGGTTGGGCTTCGTTATCCGCATGGAAGCGGGCTATGCTGTACCTGCCTTGGACGTCAGTGTTCCAGAGATCGGGGCAACTGAAGTGTGGCAAGGAATCGCTCAACTCGGAGGGCGACGCGTGAACGGCACAGGGGTGGTAGTCGGCATTGTGGACACCGGAATTGATTGGAAGCATCCTGATTTCAAGTTTGAAAATGAATCGTCGAAGATTCTATACATTTGGGATCAAACGACCAGCGGAGCGCCTCCAGTGGGGTATAGCTACGGCACAGAATGGACCAGAGTGCAGATAGACGCTGGCGTTTGCAATTCAAAGGATCAAGTCGGGCATGGAACCCACGTAGCAGGAATAGCTTCTGGAACAGGAAGGTGGAAAGGAAAATATGTCGGCGTTGCTCCCGGCTCATCCTTGGTTGTTGTCAAAAGCGGCGTGCTTACAAGGAAAGGTTGGCGGTTCAGATGGGCAGAGGTGATTGATGGAGTCAACTACATTTGGCAAAAAGCCAAATCCCTTGGCAAAAGGGCGGTCGTGAACCTCAGCCTAGGAAGCAACGCCGGAGGACACGACGGCTCCTCCTCGATCGAGAAGGCCCTTGACCATTTCGTCACGGAAGGGCTAGTTGTGGTGGTCTCGGCTGGAAATGAGGGCGAAAAGAGAACACATGCTGAGGGAAAGCTCAAAGAAGGTGAATCCGTTATTCTTACAGTTCAGCCGGCCACAGATGAAGACGAGATATATCTTGAGGTATGGTACTCGATCTCTAACGTCATAGGTCTTTCCGTGAAATCCCCAAGCGGACAGACTATCAATGCTTCTACGCCTCCAGAAGGTGTCCCAACACCCAGCGGCACCGTCTATCTTGGTCACGATACAACGGCGAGCGGAAAGGCTTGGAAGCTAAGGGTCGCCTCCTCAACAAACCTGACCAGTGACAGTTGGACGATCACACTGGACGGAAGATCTGTAACGGATGAAGGGGAATGGGATGCTTGGCTGAGCACGAAAGGACAGTTTCTTAGTGGTGTCGGATACGAGATCACTAGACACAAGACTATTGGAGTGCCTGGAACTGCAAGAACCGTAATCACTGTTGGAGCATATGTGACTCGCATGCAATGGGTAGCTAAGGATGGAACCGAACAGAGGTATACAACTGGCGAAAACATAGGAGACATTGCAACCTTCAGCTCTTGGGGCCCCACGAGAGACGGCAGATTGAAACCAGAGATCTCTGCACCGGGGAGAGGCATTATCTCAGTTAGATCCGCAGACTCTCCCAGTTCAGGCAGAGACCCCGACGAGGCATACTCCGTCAAGCAAGGCACAAGTATGGCAGCACCACACATCACAGGAGTCATAGCATTGATTATGCAACGCAACCCTGACGCACCTCCCTCAGCCATCAAAGAGATCTTGAAAATGACGGCTAGACAGGATCCTCGTACAGGTCAAATTGACCCGAATGGATCCCAAATGTGGGGATTCGGAAAGCCAGACGCGAAAAAGGCTGTCATAACCTCCACCGCTAGATACCCGATCAAACTCTCCCTGACAGGGATACCTCCCTCAATGTCTACAGAAGCGATGATCGACGGTGCACCCAAAATGCTTGCTTCCGGAGAAGCAGCAACAATGTTCGAGATTACCGCGGGAAATACGTTCTCAATCTCCGTTGAACGTGTTTTGGTCGGAGAGTCCAATCGATTGATGCTACTGTACAAGAAGACGTCAAAATACATCTTCGATAGATGGGTGGTCCAGTCAGATGGATTCGGCACTACCATCATTGGAAAAGAGTCTCTGACAGTAGTAGTCGACGGTCCAAAAATGATCGTCGCGGAATGGAAGGAACAGATTGAAATCGAGTTGGACTGGTTTGCAGCTAGAGTGATATGGGTTGCGGCGTCTGCCTTGATAATAATGTTGGTAGCGTCGCTGGTCATCGGTAAGCAAAAGAGAGCGCAGAAAGATTTGACTACTGGCCTTTTGCGTTGAGAGAACAGCCCAGCTGTCAAGACGGTAGAACAGGAATGGATCTTTGAGTTCGTGCCCTTAGCTGATCCGACGTAACTTCTTCTTGCGGACCAGCAGAAGAAAGGCCGATGCAAAACAGTTTTATTTGTCCGTTCAATGCTCTATTCGTTTGAGGGAGGTATCGGCAATCGGAGGCCCGAAAAAGAAGAGTTTGGCTCAGATGGAGAAGTCGCAGATCCAGCAGGAAAGAGAGGTAGCTCAGGCAAAGAAGGCAAAATCCGGGTCGACGGAAAAGAAGTTGAAAGGAGTAGCGTTACAAGGAGTTGATGACTCGAAGCTTCTAAGCGAAATCGCGAAGATGAGTGCCGTAACGCCCTATGGAGTGTCATCTCAATTCAATATACGAATCGGGGCTGCCAAGGATATTCTCGAGGAGTTGGAGAGGCGGAGAGTTCTGATGTCGGTCGGAGGCAACGCGAGAGTAAGGATATACCGAGCAGTGGCCGCTTAGAGGCGCTCAAGAAGTATCCTCGATCCTTGCTTCACTTTTCTGAACAGATCCAAACCTTCTGTGATCCTTCCGATCACGTTGACCGGACTGTATGGCTGCGAGCCTCCGTAGAAGACGCAGACAGCTGAACCCAGCGGCCAGTAAGCTATGGTTCCTTTCTCCACTCTTGTCTTCTCCTTCTCAGTCCCCACCTTGACATTTGTTTCGAAGTAGACTTCTTCCCTCCAGAGAGCTGCCCGGCCTTCTATTGGCATCGCTCTCATCAACGCCTCCACGGTGCGAGGTGCCAAGAACCTTACGAGTTCACCTACCGCCTCGCCGACTCCCTCGACCACAAACCTTACTTTGAATCGGGAAAGTTCACCCGACATCTCTGATCAAGAAGTACTATGATGAGCGCAGGGTAGAAAAAACTGATTATGCAAAATCTTCTGTATAAGGTATCAGCTGTACTCATTAAGACATAGATCTGCAAGAGGTAGGAAATTGATCTCTGAGACTTTAGTATTTCTTTCTGTGATCTCCGCTATTGCGGCAGTTCTCGCTAGGCCACTAATCACGACTCGGTTCGCCGTAGGCTTTCTAGGACTATTCTCTTCGCTAGTCGCATACCTTCGTGGCGAAAACCCACAGGGTTTGGTCTTGCTCCTTGCATCAACGATAATTCTGCCGTGCATCCTTGCATCAAGATTTGAAAATATCGGCGAGAGGCCAAAGAATCGCCTTCGGATGCAGTTGTATATCGCAGTACTTTATCCAATAGCGGCTTTCATGGTGGGCATCCTTATGCGCCTTGAGCCCGTAGAAGCCGGATTGGCCGCTCTTGCATCCGTCGGTTTGGCTACGTTGACTTTGAGAGGGTCTTCACTAGAGTCTCTTTTGGGCTTGATCGTTGTATCGCAAGCTGTTCTGGTGGCTGTTTCCCTACGAAATCCGCCTCTCTGGCTCATCTTGTCTTCCGAATTCTGTCGTCTCTCATGCATTGCATTTGTTCCCTTCTCTGGCGGGCAACGCTCCTGTCAAGAATAGCCTCCCTTCACACCTTCATGTCTCACCTAGGCGTCTTCAGTGAGAGTGAGCGATCCAAGCCTCATTAAGGGCAAACGTGTTCTCGTTGTGGAGGACGGCCCTACGGTTACGCATGGAGATATGGCTTTTAGTGCAGGGATGATGGCGGCTCGAAAGTTGGGGGGCAAAGCAAGTTGTTGACCCAGACCCCTCGCTGTAGGATCGATCAAAGAAACGTTCGAGAAGTATCGTCAGCTAGAGTCGGTTCTCCCCCCGATGGGTTATGGGGGGCGGGGAGATCAAGGAACTTGAGCAAACAATCGCGAGGGTCAACTGTGACACGCTTGTTGTGGCAACTCCAATAGATATCGGAAGGATTATGAGGCTTGATAAGCCCGCCATGAGAGTAAGCTATGAAATAGAAGAAAGATCAAAACCGACAATAGAGGAGATACTCTCGGAGAGGCTCAAGCAATTGCCTTCTTGACCGTGTCAGCAACATACGACACATCTTCAGGCGTCATTCCCGGGTGGACAGGTAATGAGAATACTTGCCTCGCAGCCCTCTCCGTCTCAGGTAGCATTCCCCTCTTCCCCCCTGAAACCTCTCTGTATAACGGAAGCAGATGAACGGGAGTTTCATAGTAGACGGTAGCTTCAATGTTCTTGTTTCGCAGTTTCTCCACAATCTTGTTTCTCTTGCCCGCATTCGCACCTCTGACACGAACCGTATACAGATACCAAGAATGTCTCATCGCGTCAGGCTCAGTCGGCGCTATCAACTTCCCTGGGGCTCCTAATTCTTCAGTCAGAATCTTTGCATTCTCACGTCTCCTTTCCACGAATCCGGGTAGCTTCCTTAGTTGGACAATACCTATGGCAGCAGCGAACTCTGTCATGCGATAGTTGTTGCCAATCCTCGTGATCCAGTATGGTCTTTCCTCCCCATGAGATCTTATCATCTTGAGGGCCTGCGCTAAGTCGTCATCGTTCGTCGTGATCATGCCTCCTTCGCCAGTGGTCATATTCTTCGCTGAGTAGAAGCTGAAACAGGCCATATCCGCGAGAGAACCTGCTTTTCTTTGTTTATACGTGGCCGCATGTGCCTGAGCTGCATCCTCAATCACTGTTACTCCCTTTCGCCGGGCCATCTCCATAATCGGATCCATGTCGCAGGTAAGACCGTAAAGGTGGACGGGTACTATCACCCTCGTTTCCCTGCCGATCGAGTTTTCCACATCGTCCAGAGACATGCAGTAGGTGTCGCTCTGAATATCTGCGAATGTAGGTTTTGCTCCGCATAGTATAACAGAGGTAGCAGTTGCCGCGAAAGTGAAAGAGGGAATAAGAACCTCGTTCCCGTCTTTGATGTTGGCGGCGAGCAAAGCGCAATGGAGCGCGGCAGTTCCAGTATTGACTGCAATGGCGTGTTTTACCCCCACAAACTTCGCAAACTCGCGTTCAAACTCCAAAACTTTTGGACCCGCTCCGCTCTTGTGTGTGAGAATCCCGCTCTTCAGAACCGCAGCAGCGGCTTCAATCTCCTCTTTTCCTATCAGTGGCTCGTTTATTCTAATGAGGTCTCTCAACTTTTCGTCATCCTGATATTGCCAGTGATCTGCTGACTATGTCTAAAAGGGTTTCTGGCACCAATTATCCATAGCTAAATGTTCTATGCTAAAGGGTTCGGAAGGACGGTTGTCGAGAGAAAGCACACAGGCACCTCTTCAAGTAACTCTGTCTTGTCGCGTGATTCATCTGGATCCCTCCCATAACGGTATTCATGTAGACCACGCTCTCGCTTTGCATGTTCTCATATAAGCGCAGACCACTCCTTAAGGGTTTAAGAGTTCTACTACGATATCACCCCTCGAAAGCCACAAACTCCAAACCATTGATACCCATCAGCTGTCTAAATCAAGAGAAAACCGAGAACGAAGTGTTCCGAGCCAGTACCGGCGATGACTTCGAGATCGAAAGAAATGTAGCAACGATCAGATACGCTTAAGAAAGCAAGCTTAGAGGCTATCTGCGCATCAGAGAGGCGATGATGGAATATGGATCAGCCAACAGTGCTCATGATTCCTCTCGCAAGCAAGATGCATATAGATAGGTCAATTGAACCAGTGAATCTTGCCAGAGAGTTACTCGAGAAATCAGGAGTCAAAGTATTCGGAAGGAAATCTCCGGCACTCAAGGCTGAGGACATTCCTCGCTTCCCCGTTGAGGAGTACGACACAGTAGTCGTATTCCTAGCCAGTGGCGGTACCTCAGAACTCGCCACAAGTATTGTAGCAGGGAACCTCTATTTCATCTGGGCATATGACGAGGTTAACAGTCTATCCTCAGCCTTGAGCGTCAGGGAGAAGTTGAACGGGATTGAAGCGTGGCGAGGGGAGATTGTGTACAACAGTTTGGATGAAGCGCCACCGAGCATATTAGGTCAAGCAAGAGCCTCGCGCCTCGTCAAGTCAATGAAGGAGTTGAGAATCGGACTCATAGGAGACGAAGAATACTTCGACGATAAGGCAGATGAGTCAAAAGCCCTGTCGGACCTCCTTGGCGCAGAAATAGCAAAGATTCCTATTGGTGATCTGATAGCAGAGTTCAGAAGCCAAGTTGATGATCAAGCTTCAAAGATAGTGGATGAGAAATTCTCTAATGCGTCCGTGATGGAGCCCAGCAGAAAAGACCTTCAGAAATCAGGCAAAATGTACCTAGCTTTCAAATCATTAGTATCCAAAAACAAGGTCGATGCAGTTTCCCTTGATTGCTTTCGACTTATTAAAAGGACTGGCACTTCCGCGTGTCTGGCATTTTCGCTCTTGGTTGATGAAGGAAAGGTGTCAGTATGCGAGGGAGACCTTCGATCTTCGGTGTTGATGATGATCTTCAAGGAACTCGCTGGGCCGAGCTGGCTTGGAAACCTAGTGCAAGTTGATCGAAGCCTCAATACGATAACCCTTGCACACTGCACGGCTCCCACTTCGCTTGCCGAAGCTGGAGGGAGAATCATTCTTAGAAGTCACTTTGAGTCAGGCGAGGGCGTATCTCTTGACGTTCCGCTCAAGCGGTTGCCTGTGACTGTTGCAAATCTGCAGTTCAAACCACTTCAGATGGTTATCGCAAAGGGGGAACTTCTGGAATCTCAGATCGGCAAGTTCTCTCTGTGCAGAACCCAAGCCAAAATAAGGCTCGAAGGAAGCGTTGAGCGTCTTCTTCAGTTTACAGGGAACCATCACGTCTTGGCATACGGCGACTGGAACGAAACGCTTCTTAGAGTAGGAAAAAAGTTGAACATGTCGCTCATAGAGGTCTAGTTGGAGCCATTTCAGGTAACATGATCAATTTTTCCCACTATTTTCGCCAGAACGCTCTAATTCATGGCTTTGCAGTAAACCTTATATCGGGTCTGTCGAGTCTGTTGGGTAATTTCGTCAAACTTGAGGTCAGTCTTATTGGGTCATGAAGAATTGTTCGACGATCTTTGATTATTCTGAAGTCTCGATGCGAAATGGAAGCAATGATATTGAAGATGGGAAGTTGGATCACACCGTCACCGCATCAAAGGTGAAAGAAGAAAAGTGGCCGCAAGTCTTTCGTGGGAAGCAGGTGAGGAAGTTCGCGGTGAGTTCCAAGAGAGCTAAGACCGCTAGACTGATTGGCCCGAAGAAGCTCACTCGATTTGAGAGGGCGAGGGTGGTCGGAGCCAGGGCGCTTCAAATATCGATGGGAGCTCCGGTTCTTATTGACGTATCGCAGTCCTCGAAGTCACCTATCGACATTGCTCTCATGGAGCTGGAACACGGAGTTCTTCCCATAAGTATCAGGCGAACTCTTCCTGACGGAGAAAGTCAGAATATCCCTTTGAAAGTCCTCTTAGAAGGCGGGTCGCGAAAGTAGCGTGATCCCAAAGGCTTTTGGGCGAATGGTTTTCGCACATGAGTGAACTGAAATACTGGATCGTTGCTTTTGCAGTCATGTCAATCAGTTCTCTTATAGTTGCATTCACTAGGCTTTTCCGTTCACCCTTCTTTGTGGTTGAATTCGAGCTCTGCATTTTCTACCTTCCAACATTGATATTGGGATTGGTTTGTCTGCGAGTCATGAGAGCAGGTGCTCGTTCCCGATTCTGACCTGTTTCAGATGCCTGAGAGCTACGTCACGACAGCGCAGCGCCTGTTCTCGAGACGTTATAGGAAGATCACTCATCATATAATGACGAGAGAAAGCAAGCAAAGAGTAGGGAATCCTATCATTAACGCTTGATATGAAGTCGGCTATAGAACCTACTTCCTGCTCGTTCAAAATTCCTCAGCGACTGGGCGTTTGAAACCCCGCAGACTTTCTGGAATGGATAGATAGAGGCCGTAGAATCCCCCGGCTACGAGTGTGGAGAATATCTTGAATCTGAACCCCAGCCTTGTAAACAGGTTTAGTGCAGGTATGTTTCTGGCCTTCACTTCACAATAAGCTTCGGGGATACTTTTCTCAAGGGCGTGATGGATCAAATGTTGGATAAGCGTCTTTCCTATGCCCATTCTCCTTCTCCTTTTCTCGACAGCTACATCGAGAATGTGAAGCTTTCCCCATGAGTATGTTGACATCGCGTAACCGACAACTTCTCCACTGAGCTTGGCAACTACGACATAATACTGTTCACTTGAGAGAAGCTCCATCACATCTTCAGGCTTAAACTCCCTAATCGTTCCCTCTTTAGCTACTTCTGACGATAGTTCCGCAACACGAAGAGCTTCCTCTCTGGTCGCCTTCTGAACCTTCAAGTCAGTTACCATGCTCGAATAACCTGCCGTTTTACATCTTTCAATATCATGGGCTCACATCTTTACCACAATGCAACCCTAGACTAGCGTGCCAAATATGTGGATGAGAGAACCGCGGGGATCGTCTCATCCAGCGATTCTAGTCCTGCGTGATCCAGGATCTGATTCCAAGAGTTGCCAAATTGCCGATGTTCACTCTGGTTAGGTGTTTCCTGGCTGCTCGGTAGCAGTCCTGTACTTGGCGGTACGGGGTGACGGGGAGGTCGCTCATCATGAAATCTGGATGAAATACGAGGAGGCTGTATGGTATGTTCCTGTCCAGACTAGCGAGAAAGATTGAGATTTCCTCCACTTCTCGGTCGTCCACGTATCCTGGTACCAGCAGGGTTGTAGCTGTCAGTAGTGGCACGGCTGGTCGCTCTCTACCGTATTCCCTGAAAAGCATCTCAAAGTTCTCAAACGATCTGCGATTGGAGACGCCGCTCAGCGCCATGCTGACCGTGTCGCTACTACATTTGAGGTCGAACTTGATGTTGCCTCCGCTTCTTAGTGCCAGCTCTGCCGCCCTGTCGGCAAGGATCCTGTTTCCTGCGCCGTTCCACTCGAAGCATATTCTCAGAACTCGGTCCTGAGGCTTTGCGTCGAGCATGGTCTTGGAGGCGGATATCGCGAACGGGAGCTGGGGCTCTGGTGATCCTCCGAAGAAGCACCAGCAAGAGATTCGTCTGTTCGTAAGTGTTATCGATACTAGTGTTTCGACGTTGCAGCGGGCGGCCTCGTGAAGTCTCTTATGGGAGTCGTTCTGACAGAATAGGCAGTCGAAGTTGCATCCGTAGAAGAATATCGCAAGGTTGTAGTATCCGATTTCAGGTCCGGGCTTGCAGGCGTATCTCGGATACCCCGCCCCGGTTCCTGCGGGGCAGAACCAAGCGGCGCAACAATTGGTGACCTGAGGGTCCAGATAGTAGTATAAGGCGGCATCGCTTGGACTTGTGGCCGAAGTGAAAACGCCACCCGAATATGCTCGTAGCCCGCAGTAGCCTCTGTCTCCCTCGCCGATCACGCATTCATTCGCGCAGACGGTGCATGGCACGCCTCTAGCACCTCGCGGCGGGGTTGGAGGCAAGCCTAGGCTTCTTCGAACCTTGGCGTGAGCCTCAGCGATATGCGGTTGAGCCTTGTCATAGTTGTCTCGAATACAGTTGAGGCATACGCCCAGACTCATGGATGTGAAAGAAGAGTTCCGGCCGCAGATCTGGCACTCGCCCAAGTCTAAACACTAGGTTAGAATAGGCAAGATCTTGTCTTTCAACAGTTCGGTTCTTGTTATTCTCGCGTGGTGGTCAGCCACGAAAACTGTTATGGCGAACCTCGAATATCTAGTCAGCCTGTGTGGAGAAAGGGTGTGGAAAGAACGCCGCTGTCTGCTCGAATTTCCTGCTCAGTTATGACAATTCTCAAGGACTTGTACAGCGCCGCCGTTAGCTATGAAGTCTTGGCAATCTTTGGCGCGGCCCTACTCATATACTCCTTGTTCCCGTCCTCTTCATTCAATGAGGGCGATTCTTTCAACTTCGCAAGGGCACTAGTGAAGTTTGATCTCGTGGCGGAGCAGCCGCACGCCCCAGGATACCCCATATACATTTTTCTCGGCCACACTTTTTTCTTGCTGACAGGGAACCGGCTTACTGCTCTTGTATGGATCAGCGTTGCGAGCGGAGCTCTGACGCTGGTTCCTCTGTATTTCTTGGCAAGGAAGATGCATGGCAGACAGATAGCAATTTCAACGTGCCTTGTGCTGATGGTTCTTCCGGGATTCTGGTTGCCGAGCGAGAAGGCAACGACTGATGCTCTCTCGACTTTTCTCTTGACCCTCGGTGTGACTCTCCTCTACTTTGGCATGAAAGGGAATAGTCGGGCGATAGCGATCTCGTGGGTAGTTTACGCTCTCTCAATCGGTGTGAGGCCTATCAATCTCGCATTCGTGGCACTTTGGTTCTACGTTACACTGAAAGGAAATTTCAGGAATCTGTCTTTCTCGCTTCTAGCTTTTGCTGGGACGGTTTTAGCATGGGTCGTCCCCGTGATCTGGGTGACGCGCTGGGACAGGTTCCTAGTTGCAGTGAGACATGTATACGTTGGTACTGCGAACACTGATTTCATATTCGCAAGACCTCTAGGACTGGATCCGTACGAGCGAATGCTCTTTGCAGTCGCATCAATCTTCACTTTTGCGCTAGGCGGCATGCTTCCCCCACTGCCAGGCCTCAAGTTTCCATTCACATCTACAAGCATTCCTACTTACTATGTTCTTCATGATGTCGTATGGCTCGGCGCACTACTGTGTCCAGTCCTCAATTTCAAAGGGATCGCCGAAAAGACCTTCACTTTTCTCTGGGTTGTACCTCACTTCATTTTTGTGTATCTCTTTGGCTCTCCGATTCACCATCGATACTATCTTCCAATCTTTCCACCCCTAGTTCTAGTCATCGTTTCATCGATAACTAATTTGACGAAAAAGAGCAGTCGATTGTTTAGACTTCCGACCAGAACGGAACACATCATGCATCGCGTTGTCTGCTTCCTCCTCGTCCTAACCCTTGTGGCACACACAATGCCACTGGCCGCAAAGCTTCACACGGAGCCGGCACCTGTGACACAGCTGGTGAGATACGTCAAGGCAAACTACGACCCCGACAATACAGTGATTTTCGTGTTCCATGAGTATGGTGCCTTTCAGATGTATGCCCGAGAGTTCCGACACTATCATTGTCGTAAACAGATCACAGAAAACCTTCGCTTACTGGAGAGGCGGTCTGCCAGCAGTGGCATGTTGCTCGTCACCAGCACTGCCTACGAATACCTTGTAAGACATCCGCTCATACTGCAACTTGAAGTCAGAAAAATTGCCGAGTTCTACTTGGACCCTCGAGCTGAGATCGAGGACCACAGAGTCATACTGTACGTGGTGGAGGCAGCTCGCGTATCCCATGGTAGAGCTTAATCAGCAGAAGAAGTGATACAATTCAGACAAGATGCCTGACAGAGGCGTTAGTGACGAAGCCAAAGGAATACTACGACAAAGTTGCGAAGAAGTACTCTAGCATGATTACGCGAGGAATCGGCGGCGCAATGAAGAGCCGCGAGAAAAACTTCTTGATGCACCTACTCTCTCCGAAGAGAGGCGAAAGCGTACTCGATGTCGGCTGCGGCTCCGGGTATTACGCAAGCCAAATCAAGAGCACGGGCGCGGGAGTACTATGCGTGGACATTTCGCCTGAAATGGTTGAGGTCGTCAAGCGAGCCGGAATGGAGGCGGAAGTTCATGACATTCAATCCCTGAACCTGAACAGAAAGTTTGACAAGATCCTTTGCGCAGGGCCTCTGGAATTTTGTAAACAACCCTTGACGGCTCTCGAAAATCTCCGGCGGCATCTTACAAAGGAAGGATGTTTAGTGCTCTCTGTCCTTAACGCGTCAATTATCGGCCTCGCGTATAGGCTATATCACTTATGTCATGGCTTCAGCATAAACCTGTTTTCGCTTAAACGCATTATGGCCCTACTCAACCAAGCAGGGTTCAAAATCGAGGCAATCGAAAGACCCACATCTTTCCTATACGCGATCAAGGCAAGACCATCACGAGATGGCTAGCTCCGTGATTCTGCCGACTTCATCGTATAGGCAGCGCGGGCCGATCAAGAAACAGTTTTTCATGTTCCTTGTCAACGAGTTCGTCTGTGCAAAACGCAGCTTACGCCGCGTGGAGATCCGTGGCTCATAACCGATGATCTCTTGGTCTGGCAAATACCGTCTTTACCAGATTTGCCGAAAGACAGTTCTACGTGACCTTCTGGGCGTCCATTCTCGGGAATGACTCATATCTCAGGACTTAGGGTGAATTTCCTGAATATTTTGGGAAAAGGGAGCTCCCTACCGGTCTTACGCTCCACACTGAGGCTCAGAGTCGTGTACAGCAGACCAAGAGAGAGTTTGAGCGGGTTGAATGCTGACCTGCCATGTAACCTTGGATGAAACCTCACTTCGACATCGTCAGAAAGCTTGTTGCGGTAGCCCTTTCTTATGATATTGTTCATCCATCGCACGTCTATATCAAGGCCCGGAACATCTTTCGGAATTGTCTCTACAAGAACTTCTTTGATACCGGCCTTGAACCCCGTTTGAACATATTCTAACCCGAGCAGTGTCTTCGTTAGTTTCTTGAAGGCTTCGGAAATTAGACGACGCGCGAAACTCTCCGACCCATGATTCCTTCCTACAGCAACATAGTATCCCTCATTTGCTATCGCCCTTACCAGCTTTGGTATTTCTCTGGGGTCGTATTGACCGTCGGAATCCATGACCACGACTATGTTCCCCTGCGCCATTTCGACCCCGCTTCTTATCGCGCTTCCTCGGGCACCATCTGAATGGGAAATCTTGACGAATTCGTATCCGGGCTGTTTCGAGATGTTCGTCAGGACCTTTTCCGTGTTATCGGTGGTATTGTTGAGAACAAATATCGCTTCAGTCAACTGGGAGTAGTTTTGCTTGAGGGAGAACAACTTCTGGCAGACCTCCGCAGCGTTCTTCTCTTCATTCATTGTCGGAAGAACTGCTGATATCCCGGCGTCGTTGGCAGGTGTAGGCGGTCTTGGTGGCATGTTCGGCATTACTTTGTCGTTGACATCTACTAACTGTTCTTGCACATCGAACACCTTCAGTGATGGAACCCTGTCGATGCACCGAGGCGCCACCTATACTATACTATCTTACAATCTTTAGCTCTTTGCTTGGAAAGGTGTCATATAGCCCCCTAGGTTTTTTCAATGACTTTCAAAAAGATCTTATGCTTTAAACACTTAAGATGAAGATGCGCAACCTCCTTTACTGATTCAATTGAAAAACTGCCTCACAATTGACTTGGAATCAATCTCACATAGATACGTGACTGAGAAGAGACACCTATCCGAAGCTGGAAGAAGAAGCGTTGAAACCAAGGAGAACCGAAGACATCTGGATCGCGGCTTCGTCCCTTCATCAACAAGGCAGATGTTGCAAACAATCAAAGAATACGGGCACATAGTGACCTTTTTCGTCGTAGGCGAGGTATATGACTGGTGCCCGGACCTTATACAAGAGATAAGGGAGATGGGACATGAGGTGGCTTACCATTCTCACACGCACGCCCCACTCAGTACTTCTGAGTCCTTGAGGAAAGAGCTTCAGAAATCTAGGAAATTCATTGAGGCTTTCAGGCCCAAAGGATTTAGAGCGCCTAGGGCATTGATAACGCGTGAATGTCTGGGCGAGTTGGCGACCCATAGATTCGTCTACGACAGCTCAAGCTACGGGCCATTTAGTGCATCCGGAAAGGTGTTAGGAATCATCGAAGTCCCCATCTCGACATATGGCCCACGTCAAAACAAGCCGCTGACTCTTCCGAGGCCTCTGTCGCTCGCCCTGCTCCGAAACCTTGAGATCCCATTCGGATCAGGCTACTTCATATCACTCTTTTCCCTAGTGAGCCCAACCTTAGTGAGCTACTTCGTCAAGAAATCCAATGAGAGAGGCATGCCCGCGGTACTTTCTCTTCATCCTTGGCAACTGTACAGAAGGTGTTCCAATTCACGCACAAAGTTGGGCTTCTCACGGCTAGGAATGCTCCCGTACGATCTCCCTTGCTACCGGGCCTTTGAGCATCTTCTCAGAAGCCACAGCTTTTGCACCATGTCTGAGTTGATAGAGGGTACAGGAATTCTATGAGGAGCATTCTGGTAAGGAGAGTCCTGTTTGGTCGTTCGGTTACCTTGAACACACGCTACAAATCTAGCCATGCTTTCCTGTCACGGAATGTAGGAAAGTGTTCCGAGAGTTACAATCAATGCGTTGCAGATACCGCTACCACATAGAGCACGCGTAAACCGCAACACTCCGCAGTCCGGACCGCTTGTTCGGGGGGCGTTTTAGCATAGCTATGTCGTCGCCTGAGTCCGCACAAGCTCTAGAATCATGTAAGCACTTTGCTCATCACGATGGCGCCTTCACCGTTCTGATAGTAAAACGGTATACTTCTCGTCTCTTGGAACCCAAGCCTCTTGTATAGTTCCAGAGCTGGTCTATTCGAAATTCTAACTTCTAGAAAGCATTCCTCAGCTTCTTTTTCGATCAGGCCTTTCATGGCTTCTTTGGCGAGTTCAGTAGCTATACCTTTTCTTCTATGTTCCGGAACGATTGCTACAGAGACGACGTGCCCTTTCTTCGCGAGTCTGAATCTACTTATCTCAGAGAATCCTCGCTCCAACCTACACATGATATACCCGACTACTTGATCGTCGTTCAGGGCAACAAGAAACCCCTCAGGACACTTGGCATAAATATCAAGGAAGAAGGATGAGCTATAATTCTCCGGCAAGCAGGTTCTGTTAATTTCCATTACATTTTCCAAGTCTTTGGGCTCGAATCTCCGAATTACAGTGCCTGGCCTTGCGTCCAAAGTTTGATCGACTTCTCCTCTCAAGGATGAGGTATAAGATCTTGTCGGAGCTTAAGGAAATATCTTTACGATGTTTCAAAGGCTTCTGCAATGGATTTATATGATGTTTCTTTCCTCGATACGTGAACGGGCTGAGGGTACGCAAATGTCAGAGCCGCTCTCTAGCGAGGCAAAGGAGCTAGTTTCTTTCTTGGAGGCTAAGGCCTCTGTGTCTTCAAGGTTCACGATCACCGACGCGTACGTGGATCCTCAGAGTATCCCAACCTTTGTAGTGGTTCCTGAACCCGCCAAGCAGAAGTTTGAGACTCTGGTCGACGAGCTGTCTGGCAAAGGTCTAGTTCCAACCCTTCGGTTCGAGGGAGGTAATCTTTTGGTAAGAATATTTCCGAAGCCTAGGCCAAGACCAACAAGGCCGCTCGTGAACCTCGGCCTGTTCGCAGCGACAATTGGTACGGTTTTCGTGACTGGATTTATGCTTTGGGAAGGATCCGTTGTGCAGCGAGAAGTGCTGATGCCTGAAGCCAACCCCTATCTTCAGGTAGGCCTTTTTGTGCTATCGCTTCTGGGAATAGTGGGGCTCCATGAGATAGGACACAAGATCGCATGCGAAGTTCACGATATGGATTCGACAATGCCCTACTTCATTCCAGGCATCCCACCAACCGGCACGTTCGGCGCAGTGATCTCTCTGAGGAGTCCGCCCCGCAACAGGGATGCGCTCTTTGACCTCGGCATAAGTGGCCCCCTAGTAGCTTTTGGCGCGCTACTAATAGTGGCGGTTCTGAGCATTCAAGCCGCCTACCTCGTCCCGATGGGGCAGGCTATACTGTGGAATCGGCTAAAACTGGCTCAACCAGCATCATGGCCTGAGTATCCGCTCCTGTTCGACTTGCTCATCCCGATTGTGAGACCATATCCCCCCGGCTTCGCACTTTTCTTTACACAAATCGAATTTGCCGCTTGGGTAGGCGGTCTGATCGGCTACCTCAACTTGCTGCCTATCTGGCAGCTGGACGGTGGGCATCTCTCTAGGGCGCTGTTCGGACCAAAGGGACACAACATCACAAGCTACCTTGGACTGGCGGTGATGGCGATCTCAGGCTTCTGGGCGTTTGCACTGCTCCTTCTGATAATGATGTTTGCGAGCGGAAGAGGGCTCTCCGGAGTAGCCCCTCTTGACGATTGGTCACCTATCTCCACTTCAAGAAAACTTCTCTACGGGATCGTCATCACGATGATCATCGTTCTTTTCGTCAAACTGTAGGCAACAAGAATCTATGTCAACATAAATAGAGGCAACAAGTTTGGTCAAGAGTCTGCGTAAGGCTTCTGCGAGGCAGAGTTCCACACGAAAGGATAGTAGTCACGGATTGTCAACTCTTGGCTCCTGCGAAGTCAACTATGCTGAGCGGAAGAAAGTCTTCCAAACAAGCTCGGGCCTAACCGTAGAGAAAGTATACACTCCGACACACCGGGTTGGAGCGGACTATTTGAAGGATCTCGGCTTTCCGGGCGAGTTCCCTTTCACTCGTGGTATCTATCCCACTATGTATCGCGCTCGGCTATGGACGATGAGACAATACGGAGGCTTCGGGACAGCCAAGGAAACGAATAGAAGGTACAGGTTCCTTCTCGAGCAAGGTCAGACTGGCCTGAGCGTGGCATTCGACTATCCAACACAGATGGGCTATGACTCAGATCACCAGCTGGCTGACGGGGAGGTGGGCAGAGTAGGCGTAGCCGTTGCTTCAGTACAAGACATGCAAACCCTCTTCGCCGGAATCCCGCTTGATAAGGTTAGCGTATCAATGACCATAAACGCTCCTGCCGCCATCTTGCTTGGAATGTATATCGCAGTGGCGGAGGCGAGCGGCGTTCCTCAAGCCGAGCTGGCAGGAACTGTTCAGAATGACATTCTGAAGGAGTACATTGCGAGAGGCATGTACATCTTCCCTCCAGAACCGTCGATGAGATTGGCAACCGACATATTCGAGTACTGCTCAGAAAAGATGCCTCGTTGGAATACGATCAGTATCAGCGGCTACCACATTAGAGAGGCAGGTGCAACGGCGGCTCAAGAGCTGGCATTCACCTTGGCGAACGGGATCACCTACGTTGAAAGTGCGCAAGAACGTGGTCTCGATGTGGACAAATTTGCTTCTCGACTCTCATTCTTTTTCTGTGCACATAACGACTTCTTCGAGGAGATAGCCAAGTTCAGGGCGGCGAGAAGACTTTGGGCCAAGATCATGAAAGAAAGATTTCATCCAAAACGAACGGAGTCGTTGCAGTTGAGGTTTCACACGCAGACCTCCGGAGTCGCTCTTACTGCCGAACAGCCTGAGAACAACATAATTAGAGTTGCCCTGCAAGCGCTGGCGGCAGTTCTAGGAGGAACGCAGTCGCTTCACACGAATTCTATGGACGAGTCGCTCGCCCTACCTTCAGAGGCGGCAGTGAAAATCGCCCTCAGAACTCAACAGATAATCGCTGAGGAAAGCGGTGTAGCGAACACAGTTGATTCCGTAGGAGGATCGTATTATGTGGAAAACCTGACTGATCAGATTGAGGGCAAGGCCGAGGAAATGATCCGCAAAATAGACAATCTCGGCGGAATGCTTTCCGCTATCGAAAAGGGATATGTTCAGAAAGAGATTGCAGAAAGCTCCTATCGTCATCAGAGAGAGGTTGAGAGCGGAGAGAGACCGGTGGTCGGAGTCAATGTCTTTTCAACCAGACGTCGAAAGCACATAGAGACTCTGCGTATCAATCCGGAACTTGAGCGAAAACAGGTTGCGAGCCTCTTGCGATTCAAGCAGAGTCGAGATAACGCATTGGTTGGGAAGACTCTTGACGGGGTGAAGGCTTCAGCATGCAACGAAGTGAACTTGATGCCGTCGCTCCTGCATGCTGTGACCGCAAACGCTACTCTCGGTGAGATCTGCGATGTCCTCAGAGAGGTCTTCGGGGAGTACAGAGCGCCACAGGTGTTCTAGGCTAAGGTGACGAGCGGGTCGTTCTTATTGACATTGGCTCCTTCCGAGACGTGAATGTGCTTCACAGTTCCAGCTCTAGGGGCTGTGATCTCATTCTCCATCTTCATAGCTTCCAATATGAGTAGCGCTTGCCCAATATGCACGGTCTCTCCCATGTGAACTGCAATTGACGCTACACGGCCAGGCATCGGAGCGTAGACGACCCCCACCTCCGTTGAAGGCTCTTCGACCTTTCTCTTTTCAGTAATGGTAAGCGACCGGGGCTCTGGTGCCGGCCCAGTCCCGATGAAGGCTCTAAACCGGTGACCCGCCACGACCACATCAACTCCACCCTCAGGTAGGGAGTCTCCCACTGATACCTCATGGCGTGTCGATTCAACTTCCATCGTCAAGGATTTTCCGAAGGACGGAACGTCATTGCACTTGACATGCAGGTCTTGCCCGTCTGCCGAAATCACAAAGCGATTTGCTTCCTGCTCTTTGATCACTATCCTGTGGGCCTTCCCGTTGACCTGTACTTCATATTCCTTCAATATAGAACCCCGGCCTAAGCGATCTGGATCTGTGTAGCTCCTGTATCCCAGCAGATCTCCAAGGCGAGTAGCCGACTCCTCTCATAGTAGGAGGCGTCAGGTAGCTGACTCTCCTCTCGGAATGCTCCTTTGCTAAGGCCACGGCTACAGCTGCGATTGTATCGAGACCAATTGTCCCTTCCATTTGGTCTCTCTCGGTTAGGAATTGTGCCGCAACCTGAGGAAAGAGAGCATAAGTCAGTAGGTCCTCATCCTTTCTGATAAGCGCGGCCGCCTCCTTTCGCATCCTCTCGAGTTCAGGTGGAATTAGATCCGCCGGCCGAGAGGTTACGATCCTTTCATCTCCTAGGATCTTCTCCCGAACCTTGGGATTTATTGGTGCAGGATGTCTGCCATATAGGCCTTTTACGTAGTCTTTGACCTCCTTCGACACAATCTTGTATCTCTCACCCGAAAGGACATTCATCACCGCCTGCGTTCCCACAATCTGGCTAGTCGGCGTCACGAGTGGGGGATAACCGAGATCTTTTCGAACCAGCGGGGTTTCCTTGAGCACCTCGTTGAACCGGTCCATGGCGTTCTGCTCTTTGAGCTGCGAGATGAGATTGGAAATCATTCCGCCGGGAATCTGATGGACTAGAACACTTGCGTCCACTGTCTCAGACCTTGGGTCTACTAACTTCTGATCTCGGGAGAAATGTTCTTTCAATTCCCTGAAGTAGTCTGAGATCTGGACGAGAAGTTCAAGATTCAATCCTGTATCAAACTTGGTTCCTCTCAGAGCACCAACGATGCTCTCGACTGGTGGCTGCGATGTGCCCCAAGCGAAAGGCGAAAAGGCTGTGTCTACGATGTCGGCTCCAGCCTCACATGCGGTCAGATATGTGATTGGAGCCATTCCGCTTGTGCAGTGGCTGTGAACATCGACTGGAAGATGAACATGTTTCTTTAGTGCCTTCACTGTCTTGTAGGCTTGTGCGGGTGCGAGTATTCCAGACATATCCTTCAGGCATATGGAATCGCAACCGAGACGGGCCAACTCCTTTGCTACACGAATGTAACTTTGAACGGTGTGAACTGGACTGATGGTGTAGCAGACTGTTCCTTGGGCATGTTTTTTCATCTCTTTTACGGTTCTGATTGCGGTTTCCATGTTTCGCGTATCATTCAACGCGTCGAAGATTCTGAAGATGTCAATCCCAACGTTCGCAGCGGTTTCAACAAACTTGGTAACAACATCGTCGGCATAGTTTCGGTAGCCAACAAGGTTTTGGCCCCTAAGTAACATCTGGAGTGGGGTCTTGCGTATCTTCTTCTTAAGTTGACGAATTCTTTCCCATGGGTCTTCCTTCAGATATCTAATGGACACATCAAATGTTGCTCCTCCCCATACTTCCATTGAGAAGAATCCTACTGAGTCCATCTTCTCGGCGATCGGCAACATGTGTTCAGTGCGCATTCTAGTGGCCGCGAGTGATTGATGAGCATCTCTGAAAGTTGTGTCCGTTATTCGAACTTTCCTCAAGGGTCCGTCCTCTCAGAAGGAGTTCTACAGCGGGATGTTTCCGTGCTTCCTAGCTGGTCTGCTCTCTCGCTTATTCGCCAAGGCTTCCAGTGCTCCTATTACCTTGGGCCTGGTTTCGTGGGGCATTATCACATCATCGATATAGCCTCTCTCTGCGGCGACATATGGATTAGCGAACTTCTTCCGGTATTCCTCTGTCAACTGGTTAACTCTCTCTTGGGGATTTTCGGCTTGAGTTATCTCCTTCCTGAAGATGATGTTGATAGCGCCTTGGGGCCCCATCACCGCGATCTCAGCCGTTGGCCACGCGTAGTTGATGTCGCCTCGAACATGCTTGCTACACATGACATCGTATGCCCCACCGTATGCTTTCCTTGTTATGACTGTTATCTTCGGCACCGTAGCCTCACAATAGGCGTAGAGGAGCTTTGATCCATGGCGGATTATCCCTCCGTGCTCTTGATCGACTCCCGGAAGGAACCCTGGAACATCGACGAATGTCAATAGCGGAATGTTGAAGGCATCGCAGAACCTGACAAATCTTCCAGCTTTTACTGACGCGTTGATGTCAAGAGTTCCTGCCAAGATCCTCGGTTGGTTTCCAACGACCCCAACTGTTCTACCGTTGAGTCGAGCGAAACCTACGACTATGTTTTGGGCCCACAATGCATGAATCTCAAAGAAGTCTCGGTCATCAACAACTGCAAGAATAACGTCCTTCATGTCATAGGGTTTATCCGGATCATCCGGAATGATGCTATCAAGCGCGACTTCTTTGCGATTCGGGTCATCACTCGGTTGAACTCGTGGTGGCTCCTCAAGATTATTAGAGGGCATGTAACTCAGTAGCTTTCTAATCTGGCGAAGGCACTCATCCTCATCACTTGCTAGGAGATGGGCGACGCCACTAGTTTGGTTGTGGACTAGGGCTCCACCCAGTTCCTCGAAGGAGACTTCTTCCCTTAGAACCGTTTTTATCACATCAGGACCTGTAATGAACATGTGGCTGGCTCCTTTTACCATGATTATGAAGTCAGTCATGGCGGGTGAATAGACGGCGCCTCCCGCGCATGGACCCATTATGGCTGAGATTTGCGGGATGACTCCTGAGGCTATCACATTCCTGAAGAAGATTTCAGCGTAACCAGCCAAGCTTAGAACGCCTTCTTGTATCCTCGCTCCTCCGGAGTCGTTCAAGCCAACAACAGGTGCTCCACTCTTCATCGCCATATCCATGACCTTGCATACCTTTCTTGCGAAGGTTTCTCCAAGCGACCCGCCGAAGACCGTGAAGTCGTGAGCAAAAACATAGACCTGCCGCCCGTCGATTGTTCCGTAGCCAGTGACAACTCCGTCTCCAAGAACCTTCCTCGTCTCCATCCCGAAGTCTGTACACTGATGAACAGCGAAAGGGTCTAACTCAACGAAAGATCCATGGTCTAGGAGGCGTTCGAGTCTCTCTCTTGCCGTCATCTTCCCTTTCTTGTGCTGTTCCTCTATCCTCTCCGATCCGCCGCCAAGCTTGGCCTTCTCTCTCAGCTCTTTTAGTTCTCGAAACTTTTCGCCTATTCCCAACATGGCTCACATTTGTTCTCAGCATGGTCTGCTCCAGAAAATAAAACATACCTACGAGGCGGCTGCACCATATTTGACCCTTCGCACCGAGACATCTCCTGAGAGAAGCCTTCGAATTGTTCTGTCTTGGGCTTGGATGATTAGAGCACCGTCAAAGTCCAAGTCTAGGGCAACAGCTCTGAAAGACCTTTCGCCTTCTTGGACAAGGATCGGCTGTTTCAACATATCCGAAAGCCTTTTCCATCCTGTAATTACGGTTGCGGAATCGCCGGTAAGCATCTTGGCATAGATGGAGGCAAAGTCATTAAGGATCTCTCGCATCAGCCAGTCAACATTCACGTTTGACTTCATCTCATCTAAGATAGATGTTGCCTTATCTTCCAGCTCGGCCGCCATTGATCCGACCGAGTTGTTCACATTGACTCCAAAGCCTATGATCATGTGGCAGTCGTTAGCGTCTGTTGATGTTTCGGCAAGTACTCCTGCAACCTTTCTTCCACAGATAGTTACGTCGTTGGGCCACTTCAACATGGCTTCAAGGTGGAACAGACGGCGGATCGTTCTCGCGATAGAAACTCCGGCAGCTAGCGGCAGAAGGGAGACAGATGACTTTGTCACTTCTGGTCGAAGGACAATAGAGAACCATAGACCCCCCATAGGAGAGCACCATCCTTTGCCTCGCCTTCCTCTCCCATGCTTCTGTGTCTTTGCAAGAATCACCGTTCCCTCAGGCGCGCCTCGCCTAGCAAGCCTCTTTGCAACATCATTTGTCGAACTCACACTCTCAAATCGAAGGATGATTCCGCCTAGGCGTAGCCGCTCAGGTTTGGGGGAACTATCTCGAATTCTCATCGCCATTTCGAGTCATCGGGCACTTGCTTTCTCTTCCCTTAGCTCGACAAGAACGCCGTAGAGGCTCTTTGGGTGAATGAACACTACCCTCGCTTCTTCCAATCCGGCTCTCGGCTGTTCGTCGACTAGCTTCAGGCCCTCCTTTCGCACTCTTGCCATAGCTTCGTCAATATCCTGAACAGTGAAGGCGAGGTGATGAACTCCTTCCCCCCTCTTCTCTATGAACTTGGCGACAGGTGAGTCAGGCGATAGTGGTTCGAGGAGTTCAATCCTTGTAGTGCCGACCGGGAGTATCGCGACCCTTGTCTTCTCCTTCTCGAGTATCTCAACCCTCTCAAGTTTGAGGTTCATGATGTCTCTGTATATGCTCAGCCCCTTTTCGATTTTCTCCACGGCGATACCTATGTGATCGAGCCGGCCAATCATCCTTATCCTCAAATGTCTTTTTGCATGTCAAACTATTGAAGGATTCGTTCCCACCCATGCTGAAGAATAGATTCATAACACGTTCTTTTGATTTCGTTGCTCAAGTAGCTGCCTCGTGGAGCATGTGTAAGTTGTGTAACGCCCTGTAAAGCTTCTTCGCAATCTCATCCATTGCTCTTAAGAACCTCTGTTAGGTATGATCATTTTCGCGAAACGTAGGGAGCGTTGTCGCCCCGTACGGGATAACCGCGACCTTTGAGTCTCTTCCCACAGCTCTCAGGGCTGCTTGAAGTGCAGCGTTCGCTGTTCTGGAGGGGTGCAGCTTGAATACGTTTGAGACGTAGTAGTCTGGGATAGTTGAGAGGAGATAGATCTTCACCCTTTCAAGCGCCTTGGTCAGGTGGTATGCCTTGTGCCCTCCGATCACGAACCTTTTCTTGATCTCTTGTTCCATTCGCCGCAATTCATCAAACTTGATCATCCACTCGCGGAAGGTTTCATTGCCATGTCCCTCGGGACATTCGGCGATGAGAACTATGGCACCTCCTTCATTCACGAGATTGAGTGTGTGATGGACTGCCTTGAGCGCTTGGTATAGGTTGATGTCTCTTGGGCTTCCTCCTGCACTCACAACTGCGATGTCGGCCTTTGTCTCACAGGGGGCCTTGCATATCTTGTCAACAGTTTGGACTCCGCTCATGAAGGCTTTGTGAAGATTTCCTGAGAAGGCCCTCACGATCTCATTCCTCCTATTGAGAACTACGTTTAGGATGAAATCCACTTTGGCCATGTCCGCTGCTTCTGCCATGTCTTCGCTTACCGGGTTCCCGTCTAGGACTCCGGGCTGCGCCTTCGGGTGCAACAGTAAAGCATGGTTTTGCAGGATGGTTTGTGCCCCTGATATCCCAGGTAATACGCTCTTGCGGCCTCCTCCGTACCCAGCGAAGTAATGCAGCTCAACATCACCTGTAAGGATTCTGACATCTGCTTTCGCGAACTCCTTGTTGACGTATATTTGCGTTCCATGGCTAGTATCGCCTAAGTGCACTAGGTCTTCAGCCTTACAGTCATGATTTACAATTTTCACTTGACCGGCAAGTTCTGTGCCGACAAGCGCGGCTATTTCTTCACCAGTCGCCGATCTGTGCATGCCTGTACCAACAATGACAGTTATGTCCTCGATCTTGATCCCTGCGCGACTCAGCTGGGTCGTGAGTGGGGATATCGGAAGATGAATTGGCGTAGGCCTGGTGGCATCATCTATGACGACCGCAACCTTCTCGCCTGCGGAAGCCAATGAGGCCAACGGCTCTGAGTCTATTGGATTTTCGAGCGCGTGCGTGATTTCAAGCATGGGGTCTCTCACCGAAGCTTCATCCTTGGATTCGATGATTCCCTGAAAACTCTCATCTGGGATTTTGACTGAAACTTCAGTTCTCCCGTATGGAAGCCAGGCCTCCACCATAAGTCCCAACCAATCTCTGTCGAAGCTCGCTTGCGATTTAAACCGATCGAAGAATGCCTAGCTTCGGATTTCCGGTCCGACCAAAAAGGTTAAAGACACTCATCGAAACCCCATTGAATGGTGCCTCGGGTGGCAGTTGACAGGAATTCTCTAAGCAGGGGGCAGATCGCTGTTACATGGTTCAACAAGTATTCTGGAATATTGCTGAAGTCCCCCCACATTGGTGTGGTAGTTGACCCAGTCGAGGTTGATGAGTCAATCCTCACGGAGGTCGATGCGATTCTGATAACGCATGAGCACTACGATCATCTTGACGAAGGAATAGTCATCGACCTTCAGTCTAAGATCAATTGCCAGGTTATATGTGACAAGGCGTCATACGACCGACTGAGTGCTGCTATACCGTCAAACAAACTGTCGTCCGCAAGTATTGAAGACGAGTTTCAGATTAAGGATGCAATAGTACGCGCTGAGAAGAGTTCCCACCCTGCGGAAGCGCCATTGACCTATTTGATCACTAGTGAGGACGGTGTCACACTCTATCACACAAGCGACAGCCTACCGTTCAAGGAGATGGCAGACATAGGGAAGAAGCATGATGTAGACGTATGCCTATGCACGATAGGTATCGCTCCGAAGGCGACTCCCAAGACCGGCGCTGAGATCGCCGCACTTATCAAGCCGAAACTGGCTGTTCCGTACCACGGTGAGGGTCAAAGGGAATTCGTGACTGCTCTGGGGAAGATCGCTCCGAAGATAAAGCCTCGGGTAATTAGACAAGGGGAAGTTCTCGTCTATCCAACTGGAAAGACATAGGTGTTGTTCTTGGAGAGCAAGAAGACGAGGGAAGATGTCTGCAGGATCCTCGTTAGAACAGGCGCCCTAAGGTTTGGAACATTCACGCTTACCAGCGGAAAAATGAGTCCCTACTACATAGACTTGAGAATCCTGCCAAGCTTCCCCGAGACCTTCGACATTGTGACCGGGATCTATGAGACGACTGTGAGGAACGAGATTGGAATCGACAAGTTTGAGAGAATTGTTGGTCTTCCAACAGCCGGTATTCCGTTTGGAGCGGTCTTGGCTTTCAGAACGAAGAAGCCCTTCATATATGTGAGGAGGGAAGCCAAGACCCATGGCAGAGAGCGGAGGGTTGAAGGATTGCTCTCGCCGGGCGAGCGGGTCTTGGTAGTGGATGACCTCATCACTACAGGGAAGAGTACACTGGAAGCGATAGATGCTGTCAGATGTGAAGGCGGCGTGGTCAACGATGCAGTGGTCCTCATTGACCGTGAAGAGGGGGGGCCTGATGCGCTGAAGGCGACTGGTGTGAAGCTTCACGCCTTTCTCAAGATCACAGAGATCGCCAAGACTCTGTTTGACATGGGATCTATCGACAAGAGACAGTTCGAGGAAATCATGAAACAGAAGACGACATAGCCCGGGGCGTTCTGTATCCTTCGCAGAGCCAATACGTAGAGCATCTATCGTGACGATTTGATATGCAGCTGTTTGGCTGAAGACTTTGCCTCGTTCTTGATGTCAGTAGGGAACCGAGAGGGACCTAGGTTAGGTGCCTCAGCTACCCCAGGATTGAGCTCATGCTTGGTTTATCGTCAATCGCTAGCAATCGTCATTGGCACCCAATCTAGTGTAGGTGGAAGGGCCGTACTAAAAGTATGTGCAAATCTCTAACCTGTGCCGGGTTCAGTAGGCGCGGCTCCCGCCCAAGAATCGCGAAATGCACGATTCTTGGAATCTTGGGCTCACTAACCCTTAAACAATGAGGATGTCAGTCTCGATGGCACTACATAAGCAGCATTTTCGAGAAGAATTCTCGAAGCACATCTGCTTGATCGTTGTTGGTGTTGAAGTAGTATCTCACTATCGCAGTTCCTCTGGGAACAATCAGACCGCGCTCAAGTAGTTCTCTCATGTGTTTTGATGTAACTTGCCGTTTCAAACCTGTCACTTGACATATTCTGTACTGCGTGAAGGCATGGTTCGGATATTTGGCGAACAGTCTTAGAATCCTAAGCCTTGCCTTTGATCCTAGGAGTTTCTCCATTTCAGAGGCGTAGTTGTCATTTCTTATTCTGAGGTTTACTGTTTCTCTCATCTCTGATTATATTCTCCAACTCTCTTCTGAGGATCTCGACGGGGATCTCTGGAAGGCTTACTAGGAGTTTGCTCTCAAGATGTTTCATGTTGATAAGTCCAGTTTTGGAGAGTTCTGTTAAGACGCCCTGCAACTGGGCAAATCCAATCTTTGTGAGGTCATATTCTTCGCAGCATATCTGATACGCCTTCCTGACATCTTTGAGATCTATGTACGCCTCGTCAGGCTTCAATCCTCGCGCCACGGCGAGAAGTATCACCTTCTCTTGAATGGAGAGGGGGATCAGATCGTCTCGTCTGATTCGCGGATGTATCTTCGACCGTGCCTTCCTAACGTGTTCTGGAGTAACTCTCTTGGCGTCTTCAAGGTCGGCGTACCTCCCCGCAAAAGCTAGAATCTCAATCGCGTATCTGGCGTCCCCCTGCTCTCCAGCCATATCGGCTATGAAATCTATGACTTCCTCGGATACCGTGTGCGGCTTGAAAGCTTCAATCGCTCTCTGAATTAGAATGTTCTTCAACTCTGAGGTCTGATAGGGTGGGAGCTCAATCGTATTCGCGCCGAAAAGGGTGCTCACCGTGCTGGGATCGAGTTGAGGAAGCTCATATATGCCATGGTTTCGAGCAACGAAGATCACCGCTATTCTCTTTGGAAAGTTAGCGAGTTCTTCACTTAACCTTGTGAAGTCGTAGATCACGTTCTCGCCAGTTTTCTTTATGAAGAAGTCAATCTCATCCAGCGCTAGCAACAAGTAGAGGTCGTTATCGTTCAAGTAGTCGTAGATTCCTCGGAGCATCTGGCTTGGGCCGTATCCCCTCACCGCGAGTTCACGCGGGTTTATCTTCGTAGCCAAATTCAATACCAGAGACCATCTACTCTCAACCGTTCGACAGTTCAAGTAAACATAAACCAGATTAACCTCTCGACTCTTTGCAACCTTAACGAGGTTCTCGCCAAAATACTTCGCCAGAACAGTCTTACCTACGCCAACTCCTCCAAAGATCAGCGCCTTTGGGCTGGCTCTACCTGGGCTGTCCAGTAAGAGATGGAATGCTTGCGCTAGACGTTTAAGTTGAGCATCTCTATGCGGTAGCCTAGACGGCATATAGTCAAAATCAAGCTTGGACTCATCGATAAACACAGAATCTTTGATCCTTGAAATGGCTACTTCTATATACTCGGCCACTTTCCCTTCCACACAAACGAATCCGACAGCGATGCTTCATGAACGAGATGAATCCGCGTTCAATATAAGCAAGAGAGAAACACGAAAGTAATGACGATCGAGAAGATGAGAAAATCTTCCTTGACTACTATGGAAATAAGTTTTGAATCACAAGGGGCCCGTTAGGATCAGACACTAATAGCCCGCCCTTTTGTCAACCAGATTGATTAGAGGCTGGCCTGACGAGTAGCGCCGCAGGTTCTCACAGAAGATATCACAGACCCTAGCCCAGTAGTGGGGAGTTGAACCGGCTACATGCGGTGTAATAATGACGTTCTCCATGCACCAAAGTTCAGAGCTAGGAGGCAGGGGCTCTTCTTCAAATACGTCAAGACCGGCGCCGCCTATCCTACCCTCCTTTAGAGCCTTAACAAGTGCTTGTTCCAGAATTATTCCACCTCGGCTCACATTGATGAGGATGGCGTCTTGCTTCATTGTTGACAGTTCCGACTCTCCAATCATCCCCTCAGTCTCTCGGGTCAAAGGCACCGACAGGACGACGAAGTCAGATCGCTTCAGTAGCGTTTGGAGACCCAGTGGGTTGAATAGTTCATCTACAAAACTTGGCGGCACGGTCACATCCCTGTCGACAGCTACAACTTTCATGCCAAAACATTTCGCTTTGCGGGCGATCTCTCTTCCAATGGCTCCCAGACCAAGGATGCCAAGGACCTTTCCCTGAAGTTCATCGCATTGGAGTCTAGTCCACTTTCGCTCAGATTGAGACCTCATGAACCTGTTCAGTCTTCTGCTGAAAGCCAAGATCATAGCGAGAACGTGATCAGAAACCTGAGCGGGATGAACACCCCTCGCATTCGTAAGGACGACGTCTGATGAAACAAATTCGGGAAAAAGGAATCTGTCAACCCCTGCCGCTATAGCTTGAACCCACCTAAGCTTTTCGGCGGCCGAAAACATCTCTCTGGTAAACCTTCCGGCCAGAAGAACTTCTGCGTCACGGATAGCTGACAGTAGTGCTTTTGGATCCGAGCTTTTCTGAACCTCAATACTTGGCAGGCACGATCGAATCCTATCGACATACTCCTGAGCGAGCTCGAACGAAATGAGGATCTTCAACATGGTGGGCTCCTTTCGCTCTGGCAGCTCCTGTTTTCAGCTTTCTGTAGCGATCAAGGCTATTTCCGTTTGCCTTCAGCTTTGATTCTCGTTCTCTTTTTCTCAATTATGTGAGTTGTGGTTGCAACTAGGAGAGGTATGGCAACAGCGGCAAACATGAGAAGCTGGGAAATTCCAACGCCCACCTCAGATATCGCGGCTTCTCCTTTGAGTCTGGCGTATCCAGACGTAGTTATTTCGCCTGTAAGATCCATCCAGACTCCGAACTCCGTCACCGACGCGTTGAGTTCTCTCCTAGCGACGAGGTCGACGGTGCGCCCCACTTTGAGCTTATAGCTTGTCTCCACCCTTGTGATGTTGTAGACCATCTCCCACTTCGAAAGGGGTGTCTCCAGAGACTTGAACCGTAGCATCGTGATGTTTCCTGTGATGTCCTTTGCCCTGTAAACCGTTACCGGAAGCATGCGATCCTCATAGAATCGCGTCTCAGTCATGTTCTCGTAACGAGGAATAGCGCCTCGGAAGTAGGCCTTCCCCACCAGATTGTAGCTCACATTCTCTGCCGAGAGATCGTCGAGAATGTTGAACGCTCTCCAGGTGAGATTTGCCGCAACCACTTCCTCCTTCCTTGAAACGACCCCCAAGACATCGAATTGCACAGCGACTTCGATAGTGTTGTTTGTGAACGTGCAATGAACCGAGAAATCCTTGATGTAGGCTTCAGGCGATCTTGCTTTAATCTGCTTTTCAAATGCCCTTGTAGCATTGGTCAAAGAATCTCCGGAGAGGCTAATCTTCTTCTCGAAGAGACTGGTAATATTTTGGCTGAGGCTTGACGATATCTTCACGTGAACACGGTCACGTTCAATTCTAGCTGAGAATGTTGACGCAAACGCTGCTGCAACGTTCTCGCAGATCATGAATGCGACAAGCAATGCAACGATCAGTGTTCTCTTCATTGAATGATCCTCTGATCTTCTTTGCTTTCTTGAGGCTTGCAACGTGATCCGAGGTGTCTATATAATTCCTTTGAGGGGCTAGATTCACGGCGCTTTGACTATCGTACCCTCGTTCCGGCGGGAACTTCTCCTTCCACGGTTAGCCAAATCGGTTTTCCATGAAGGTCAGCTGCCAACAGCATTCCTTTCGACTCGATTCCAGCTATGGTCTTTGGCTGAAGGTTCAGCAAGACGACTACTGTTCTGCCCTGAAAGTACTCCACTGGATAGTGCTCTGCTCCTCCCGCAATGGTTTGGATCTGTTGCCCGCCGACATCTATCTGAAGCTTGTAGATCTTTCTCTTTTCAGGGATCTTCTCCGCTTTGAGGACTTTTCCAATTCTGAGGTCTAACCTTTGAAACTCTTCTAGGGATACTGTGCTCATTGAGACCGCCTAGCTCGCTAGATAGATTGCTTAGCCTAAAAGCGTTTGGTGGCCGTCGGCTCCCGTATGGTTCGAACATCGAATCTGTCTGGCTGCATAGAATCGCAACTCTTGGAAAATGTGCCACAAGTTGTGGGGACCCCCCTCCCCTCAACGTTCTAGATCTATCTGCATACTTAATTTCTCTGCGTCTGGTTTAGTCATTCTTGCTCCCCTGAGCAAGGAAGGTATCACCGCCGAGAGCACCAAGATAGCTGACATGCGCAACGCGACATGAAGCGCTGAAAGCAGGCTGAGAGACTCCTCGATCAACAAGTTGGAGGTTCCCCCGGTCAGCTCAGATATTTGACTGTAAGGCATAGCCAGTGTCATGAATGCCAAGGACAGAGGAAGGCTCACCACCACGGCTGTCTGCACTACCGTTGTTCTTATCCCGTTTCCTACTCCTCGCTTATCGGGAGGCACCGGAATCATTATTGAGCTCGCGTTAGGTGACATGAAGAGACCTCGGCCGACGCCCGCAACTATCAATCCCAAAGTCACGACGGTGTAGTCTGTGTTTTGATCTGCTGTGCTGAGCCAGAGGAGCGTGGCAACATTAAAGACGAGCCCTAATGTGCAGAGTCCTCTTGCACCATAGCGATCCGAGAGCTTTCCGCTCAACGGGCCGATGATAAAAACAGCCATCTCCATTGGTATGAAGAGGAGCCCTGTGGTCACGGCATCTAGCTGCCTTATCAATTGGAAGTAAAGGGTTGCCACAAACGGTAGCGAGTTGAAGGCCACAGAGTTTAGGAAGCTGGCTAGGTTTCCTGCACTGAATTGCCGCGTCTTGAAAAGATCTAAATCGATCGTGGGGTGAGTTACTCTCCTTTCGACTGCGACGAACACAGGGAACAGAAGGAGACCTGATGTTAGAAGAGCGAGTCCCGTTGGTGAACTTGGGCTCTCAAGGCTCAATCCCAAGAGGATTAGCGTCAAAGCGCTTGAGTACAGGATCGCTCCGGCAAAGTCGAATTTCTCAGCGGCGCCTCGATGCATCTCCTTCAATCTTGCATAAGACCAAAGAGTCCCAAAAATGCCGATTGGAACGTTGATTAGAAAGATGGACCTCCATCCCAGCAGCTCTATCATTATTCCACTTACAGTGTAGCCTACGATTGAGCCAAGGTTGAAGGCCATGAAGTTGACTCCTATGCCAGTACCAAGTTCCTTGGTTGGGAACGCATCCGCTATGATAGCCACACTGTTCACGATCAGCAGCGCCCCACCTATCCCCTGAATGAGCCTGAAGAATACAAGTTGATCTCCGCTCCGTGAGATGGCGCATAGGACTGAAGAGGCCGTGAATATTGCAAAACCTGAATTGTATAACCGCACTCTTCCAAGCATGTCGGCAACTCTGCCTATGGCAACGAGAAGAATCGTTACCGCCAGTCTGTAGCCAGTCAATATCCAGATGCCGTGAACCAATGTCGCGTTGAGATCAATAAGAACGGTGGGCAAACCAACAATCAGCACAGTGCTATCCACAGCGGCCATGAACGCCCCAACCGTAGTCACAGTCAGAACGATCCACTTGTACTCCGTCTCAATCACCGAGACACAGCGAGTTCCATTGAGCGGCACGAATCTGAAATTTCTATCTTATATCAATATCTGGGCCGGAATGTTGCAGCGGATTGTTGGCTCGTCAAGAAACTGTAGCTTTTGATGCTAGGACCCTAACGCTTGATCATGTTAGGTGTCAGTATCCAAGCTACGGACCATTTTCCGTCACTCTTGGCCAGGGAGACAATTCCTCCCATCTGAAATCGAACCACTTCCATCTCTGGGTTCCCAGTCACGAGTAGAGATAACAGCCTGCTAAGGTGTGGAAGATGCCCCACAATCATCATAGGTTTCTTCAGATCTTCGATGATTGCTCTTGCAGGTTCAGCTGGATCCATAGGAGAGAGCCCCGCCATCTCGTGGACGCCATCCCGTGGATGAAGGTGCTGCGCAAGGATGTCAGCCGTCTGCTTAGCTCTCAACTTGCCCGAATGAAGCATTTTCGATACCTCTATACCGATCTCTGCGGCGTGACAAGCGACAAGCAGGACTTCGCTTCTTCCTTTATCGGTCAGAGGCCGCTCAGGATTCTCACTTTCAGGCTTCGCTTCACCATGCTGCACTAGATATGTTTGCACATCCCATCACCTATAGCTCTCGTACCTTACTCTCGGTGTCGTTAGCGCTTCCTGATGTGAAGTGACTTGCTTTTGATATCTCCTTCGCGTCGTGAGGATCATCAAGGAGATTGTTGCGATTATGAGAAGAAGAGCGGGGGATCCGAATTCGGGAACCTCTAAGATGAATTTCTCGGCGAACTCTTCTGTGCTCCTAGCTATCTTTCCTCGTAGCTCGTTGCTGCTTCTTACGGCAAGCCCGATCTCCATGTGAATGAAGCTTGCACCGACGCTTCTGGCGTATGTTCCTTGGACGTTCGTTGTCGCGCCTAGGTCCGTATACTTGACACCGTCAAAGATGCCGACTGTTAATCCGTTGCGCGCCAGAGCCGATGCCATCTCCGTAACGGCCCTTGAACCTTCATGCGCACCACTGCTGAGAATGATCTGAGGGTAAAGCTCGCGCCCAGCCTTGGTCTCAGCGAACCCATGGATCTGAATGATCGTTGACGTGTTCGCGCATAAGATCTTATGCGCAATATGGAAGACGCATGCCTCCGTATGCGCTACATCAGCCACTGCTTCTGGGTTTGCGTTCCGATGGGCTCCAGCAACGAGCAGGAGCCCGGCATAGGACTGGAGGTAGGATTTGACCCCTATCTTCTCCGTGAACAAGTCGAAGCCTATGTGAGGCACCTCGATTAAGAGGTCACGATATAGGCCCGGCGCCTTCGGATATAGCGCATAGAGCCCCCAACCCCTATTGAACCCAGGCGCCTCCCTGGCAATATAGAAGACCCTCCCCCACTCGATGTCTGTAAACTTGATAATCACGTAGTTGACTGCTGCAAGAGTCGAAAAGGCTTCAGAGAGCTTACCTTCGGAACCTGTTCTCATCCATTCAAGCAGGCGCAAGAACGCAGTCTCTACCGATCTCAGATCAGACTCCGACGGTAGAACATATCTTCCCGAATCTCTCGGAATAATGTCAAGACAAAATCTGTCTATCAATTCACCTAGCGAGCCTCCTTCCTCTGGAAGCATTTGGGCTACGGAGTCAGTGATGGGAATAGCAAAAACTATCAAGCAAGGTATGACAATAGCACTGACTATGATTTTCCTATGAATTCTACTTTTCATGAAAGATCCTCTCGATGAAAACAAGAAATCTATTTCAAAAGCGTTTATTCTAGAAGCTTGATGAGAGCTTCGGACGCCATCATGCTAGCGGTTTTTTGGCCTTCGGCTGTCTGTGCGCCTATGTGACAAGTACATACTGTGACTCCATCTGGAAGGGAGATAAGTTCCTTCTCCCAGTCTTCTCTTGGAGGCTCCGTGTGGAAAACGTCGAGTCCTGCGCCAGAAAGATGTTTCTCCTTGAGCGCTTTGAGGAGAGCTTGTCCGTCTACGATGTCTCCCCGTGACGTGTTGATGATAATGCTGCCTCTCTTCATTGCGGCGATTCTCTTCTCATCGAGTAGGTGATGTGTGGCCTGAGAATATGGAACATGAACAGTGACAATGTCGGAACGAGCAAGAAGATCGTTAAGGTCTCTTGCCAACTCCATACCAAGCTCAGCTGCGCGTTGACTGATGTCGACGATGTCATAGCCGATAATGTTCGCTCCGAATCCTGTCCTCAAGATTCTAGCTACCTCGCCTCCGATTCTGCCTCCAGCTCCGATTACTCCTACCGTCTTTCCCTTCAGTTCCCGGCCAACTAGACGAGACTTGATCCATTTTCCCTCTTTCATATTTCGGTCCGCGAAGCTTATCTGACGAAGAACATCAAGCATCAAAGCAACTGTTAGCTCAGCCACACTCACAGTCAATGCCGCAGGTGTGGATATGACCTGTATGCCAACCTGCCTTGCGAAGTCAACATCTACATTGTCAAGACCCACACCTGCTCTGGCGATAGCCTTCAGTCTTCGGCCGGCACGCATGACATCTCGGGTGACTTTCGTTCTGCTGCGGATCACGACAGCGTCGTATCCACTGATCACACCCAATAATTCTTGACTTGTGATCGTAGGTTTCTCGTCGACCTCAAACCCTGCGCTGTGAAGCATCGCGATTCCTTCGGCTTCTATCGGATCGCAGACAAGAACCCTCACGGGCAATGATGACTCTCCCGATCCTCAACGGGCCTTAGCAGACGCTTCAAGTTTGCGTTCCAAGGCATGGGTGGCAAGCGTCAGAGGATCCCAGACTGGGGCTAGCGGGGGAGCGTAGCAGGTCTCCATCCTCTTGAACTCATCTACAGTAAGCTTCGTTTGCATCGCCAGAGAGGCAAAGTTAGCTCTCCAAGAAGCGTCTTCCTCCCCCACTATTTGAGCACCTATCAGCCGCCTATTCTCTGGATTGCATAACAACTTGACCGTGACATCTTTTGCGTCAGGCATATATGGTAATCTTGTTGAGGCGGTTACTCTTGCCGAAATCGGCGATAGTCCTAGACTCCTAGCAGCATCGCTTGTCAATCCTGCGCAGGCCACTTCTAAGCCGAACAGTTTTGTGATTGCAACCCCAGTCGACGGTGCATATGTCTCGGAGCCGCCAGCCGCATTTGCTCCTGCGACTAAACCTTGTCTCACAGCGGTGGTCGCCAGTTGTATGAGCAACCTTCTGCCAGTAATGGCGCATCTCGTCTCTACACAATCTCCAGCCGCGTACACGTCGCTCAGGTTTGTTGACATTCGATCATCAACGAGTATGCCCCCTGCCTCTCCGATCTCGACTCCGGCTTCTCGCGCAAGTTTCACATTGGGCTTGACCCTTGTGGCTACTATCACCGCTTCCGCTCTGATCGTTTGATCCCTCACAACTATTCCTATGACACGCTCCCCACCAAGAATCTCGCTGACTGTTGTGCTCCTCAGGATCCGTATCCCGTGGCGTTCAGCGCGCTCCCTCACGATGCAAGCCACGTCAGCGTCAAGTATGGCCGGTAGGATCTCTGGCAGCATCTCGACGACGGTCACTTGGAAACCTTTCTTCGTCAGGGCCTCCCCCATCTCCATGCCTATGAGCCCGGCGCCTATGATAGTAACCGATTTCCCGCAAGCTTCTGTGTACCGAGTGAGGGCGCGGATGTCGTCCAAGGTCCGGATGACAAAGACGCCGCTCTTGTCAACGCCTCTTATCGGAGGCAAGGTGGGGAGGGCTCCGGTCGCTATGACAAGCGTGTCGTAGAGGAGTTCTTTCCTGGCTCCAGTCTGAATATCGGTGATCTCAATGGCTTTCTTGTCAGGTCGAAGTCTGGTACATTCGGTCTTCAGTAGCAACCGTATCTTGTTAACAGACTCGTAGAAGCTAGGTGGATGAGAGATAAGAGCCTCCAAGTTTGATACAGTCCCGGAAAACGCATAAGGTAGTCCGCAGCGGGAATACTCTGGCTCACTCTCTCTGGTGACCAAGAATACCTCAGATGACCGATCCGTTCTTCTTGCTTGAATCGCCGCAGTTGTTCCCGCTGCTCCAGCTCCGACGATTACTATTCGTCTCGCCAACCAGCGACCCTCTGACGTAGCGATGAGGAAACGTTCAGAATATAGATTTTGATAGACGACCGGCCTTTCGAAAAAGAAAGGCGCCGCTTCGACTAGGATTTAGTTGGTTCTCATGCTTTCTGGAATCTGGGCTTCAGCTTCTCGAGCACCTGCGGAAGAGTTGTGTACTCCATCTCTTCAGGGCCAAGTCTCGCGGGCATGAACTCTCCATGTCTTCTAATATAGTCGGTCACCTCATTAGCAATCGCTCTCGCTCGGTCGAACGCCGGATCGTCGAACAGGTCTGCTGGTTCATTTCCGCTGACACCGACGAGATGCCCATTGCAGATATTGTAGCCCAGAGCGACGATCCTCGGAGGCCCGTCAAATAGGGTGCACTTGGCGTTCCTTAGGCTGACCGGCATCAAAGGTCCGTAGTGTGATCCTCTCATGAACCCAGCGACGAGATGCGGGAATCCGAAAGGTGCTAAAACCTCGCCGGTTGCCGGAAGGCCATGCTGCGTCCGAACCATCATGACCGGGTCGTCTTTCCCAACATATCTTCCTGCGATCAAGCTGAGTCTTGTCGTGCTCGAGACCGCGCCAAGCAGATTATCAGATGTCCTGTACACTCTCTCGATTATGTATCGCCCTGTCGTTCCAATGAGTGCGATCAGGTCGTACATCTCAGCTGGGCAAGCGATGTCGACAACCTTACTCTCAAATACGTCCATAACTCGGAACGTGAAGCCGCCGTGCATGGATGGATCTATAATCAAACCTGCCGTATTGGAGGGGTCTGCGAAGATCTTGAAGAGAAGATAGTTGAAAGCTCCGGGCTCGGTCTTATCTGCGGCGAAGACAACGATAGGCTCACTTCCCCTCTCCTCAATTTCCATCTCTGCTACACCTGGCCCCATTCCCTTTACGTTTCCGCTGAACGTGTCCGAAAGCAGGTCCTGTCCTGCCCCATAGAGCTTCATCGGCTTGGACACCTTGTCAGTGATCTCTTTGAATGTGGTCCAAGCAAGCCCATGGATCTTGTTACTATTCTCTCCATGACGATGTGTCATAAGTAACTCAAGGTCATCCCCGCAACTGAAGACATGGTAGTCAATGATCGTTCCGCTCTTCTTGGCGTCCTCCATACGTGATTTGGCAACTCTCACTTGCTCAGGATGTACCACATGGTGGCCTGCGACAGATCCTACATCCGCCTTGATGACAGAGATCGTAGTTCTCTGTCCACTACTCATACTCAACACCGTAACCTCAGTTGTCTTCGTTGATATTTACTACTTTCCCTGACCCGTATTTCCAAAATTTATTGATCGACCACTATGGTTCTACTATGCGAAAACTTGGAGGCAGAAGCATCGACGATAAATACCAACTTCTCTATAGAGGCAGACGTGACTGCTAATGAATCGCGACGAGAAACCGATAATGATTGTCAACTTCAAGACCTACTCTGAAGCAACAGCCAGGAAAGCGCTAGACCTCTCCAGAATTCTGGGCGACGTTCAGAGGGAGACCGGGGTCCAAATGGTTGTTGCTCCGCAAGCAACCGACATCTTCTCGGTAAGCCAGCACGCTAAAATTCCTGTGTTTGCTCAGCACGTAGACCCTCAGCCGCAAGGAGCGCACACGGGTCACATCACGCCTGAGGGAGTAAGAGAAGCCGGAGGCCGCGGGACGCTACTCAACCATTCAGAGAGGCAGCTGAGACTCGCAGTAATCGAGGAAACCATACAGAGGGTTAGAACCGCAGGCCTAACCTCCGTTGTCTGCGCCAACAGCGCTGCGGCCAGCGCAGCATGCGCAGCACTAAGACCTGACATGGTGGCCGTGGAGCCACCAGAGTTGATAGGCACAGGCGTTGCAGTTTCGAAGGCGAAGCCTGAAGTGGTGACTGACACGATCGCTCTAATAAGAAGGGTGAATCCGAACGTGGTGATCCTATGCGGAGCCGGAATCACAGACGCGCGGGACGCCTCATCAGCCTTGAACCTAGGGACGCAAGGAATCCTAGTCTCAAGTGGAGTTGTTAAGGCCAGGAATCCGAGAAAGAAAGCTCTAGAGCTGGCTCGTGCAATGACGAACCGCGCCTAGGAATCCTGATCACCGCGAAGATCGTAGCTGAACGCCCTTCTTGCGTATTGCAGAGCCACGCTTCAAACGATTAGAGCTACTGCGGATCCTGAGGTTCAGATCCGGACGATAGTCGAAGTACGTAAAAGGCGTTGTGAGATATTCGTGTAGACAAGCGCTAGGTCACCTGTTCAAGCAATTGAAATAGATCCATCACCGTCATGCGCGAAGACATTGTTCTTGCCGCATCTGAGAGGTTTGTTAGGCAGAACGGGCACGCTGTGACCAGTGAATGTACACCCGCTGCCTCTGCTTCTCTGATTCTTTCCTGCGCGGTTTCAGATGCCAAGTCCGGATACGCTGATCTTACTCCTCCTCCTGCTCCACAACACCAAGCATCTTCTCGGTTCCTATACATTTCCACCAATTCAACGCCTGGAATTGACTTCAAGAGCCTTCGGGGCTTCTCAAACCACTCCTGTCTGAACCTCTTTACCTCGCTGGTTTCAATAGATGCTCTGCCTTTGAAGTGAGCAGTGATATGTCGTCCGAGATGGCATGGGTCATGCCAAGTGACCTTTTGGTTAAACGCCCTATTAGGTATCAAGATGTTTTTATCCAAAAGATCAGCGAAGAACTCTACCGCATGTGCCACTTCGAAGGGCAACTTTCCAGTGTATTTAGGATAGTCTACCTTGAAGGTTCGGTAGCAGCCAGCGCAACTGAAAAGGACTTTCTTTGCGCCTGCAAGTTGTAGAACTTTGAGGTTCTTCTCTATCAGGTGCTTGACTGTTTGAATCTGACCGATCCTGAGCGCCGGGGATCCGCAGCAAACCTCGTCGCGTAGAACATTGAAGTTGAATCCAAGTTTCTCGAGAAGTCTTGATGTTGATTTTGCGACATCTCTTTGCCTGTATGCTGCTGTGCATCCAACAAAGTAGACGAGATCCGCCTTCTGGTCCTTTGGGTTTTGTAGCCAGTTCGTGCGCATCTCGTGCCTTTCGTGATATGGATTGTTGTTTGCCCATATGGACTCAAGAAAGGCTTGGTGCTTCGGGTGAGGCGGGATCCCGGCTTCTACGCATGCCGCTCTCAGAGTCTCAATGATTTCGGTCGTCGGAATGTTGTTCTCGCATTGAACTTGACAGTTTCCGCAGGTGGGGCAGCGTAGTAGGATGTCAGCCATCTCTTCACTGGGCTGAAGTGTGCGCTCAATTAGTGCTCGCGCCATCCACATCTTTCCCGAGCCGTAG